>TARA_R110002074_G_scaffold193790_2_pt1 | contig 33293 bp, 54 predicted proteins | sample TARA_R110002074 | Tara Oceans TARA_R110002074 (sample SAMEA4397215) | marine metagenome | biome: Polar Biome; feature: [MIX] marine epipelagic wind mixed layer (ENVO:01000061); material: water (ENVO:00002006), including particulate matter (ENVO:01000060) such as... | depth 10-100 m | reverse complement strand
AGTTAATTTTGTTGTTCCAGCGTTTTGTATTTCTACAATACCAGAGGTATCAGAAGTTAGTTTTAATCCACTACTTGTATCTGCATTTATTGTTGTCGCCATTATACTATCACCCAATTTGAGCCACTAGGAACTGTTACTGTTACTCCACTGTTTACGGTAACTGGTCCTGCTGACATTCCGTTATAAGTATCCTCGAATGTTACACTTGTTGCCACTACATTACTATTTAGATATATACCATTATAAGCAAGAGGATTGTTTATTCTAACTACGTCACTTGCATCAGCTATAACTACACGTTCCGCTGCATATGTACAAAATACATCACTCGTTCCGGAAGCTGATATCTTAGAACCACTATTGCTAGAGCTTAAGACAGTATCTCTTGATAGAGTAGTACCTGATAAGGTGTAGGTACCTATGCCTACCTCCCAGTTGGCTCCACTTACGAGTGTATAGTAAGTAGTGTTTGCATTACCTATTGCGGTGAATGCTTGAAAGCCGTCTGATGCACCTGAGAGTGTTAAAGTTCCAGTACCAGTCGTTGTCGTAGTCTCTTTGACTCTATCCTTAAATACTAGTGCCATCTGTTACTCCTCTATGCTAGTGTTACTGATAAATTTCCAGCTGCTATTTTAAATATATCGCCTGAATCAATAGTTTTAGGAGCATCTAAAGCTGTGTGGTAAAGCATGTTGCCACCAGAAGCTGCGTCCCAAAGACCAATCCATCCTACAGTACCCCAATTAGCTGTTGCTGTTGGGAACGTAGCGACTGTGTCTGTTACTACAGAGCCACCTGTACCAGAAGCTGTTGCAAAGCCAGAAGCTACTCTAGCATATGAACCACCAGTAACTTCAGTTCCGGTTCCTGCGTCTGTAGGGTCTGCTGTGTGTAAAGAAATATATGGGTTATTTACTGCCGTTAAAGCTGTCCCATTTAATGTTAAGTTTAGTAATGCGTTTTCCAAGTAGTCCGACATATTTGCCATTGTTAATTACCTCATAGAATTAGTGATAGTCATAGGCTGAGCTGGAAACTCAGATTCGTCATCACTTTTTGTTATTGAATTAAGCGCTCTGTCATACATAGCTGCCCATGTTTGTAGTCTTTCGTCATTCATCAGATATGGCTCTGCTTCACCAAGTGCTGCATAAAGTAGTAAGTCAGGTGTATTTGCTAACCAAAGGTTAGATGAATTAGTATCGCTTAGATAGTCTGGCTGATAGTAATATACCATTTGTATAGTCTTATCGCTATCAGGTACAGGTGCGAATTGAAACTCTGAGCCTAACAGAGTGTAGTATCTAGGTAATCCAGAATCAGCTGTCCTAGCATTTCTAAAGAAATTACTTGTAGATAAAAATTGAATTGTTTGCGGCGGGTTGCCTTGAATATGTAAATCTTTCATAGCTAAAAAGTCATCAGGTATTTCTACTGTGCCATCACCTGCACTAGCTATTGCTGTTGCTACTTTAATCATCTGTCTAAGTCGTAAGTCTCTTCTTAGTCTTGTCTCACCTAACCTAATAAACTCAGGTATTTGAGTAGTCAAATCAGTACGAGCTAGATAACTAGCAACTGTGCTTTGTAATGATGTGTAGTCCGTAAAGAATGCCATTATATTCTACCTTGTTTTGTCCTAAAGAATCTATTGTCTGGGTCATTTAGCCAATTCTTAAACTTTGGCATATCTAATACATGAAACCCTCTCATGATTTGCTGCTTGTTAAGTTCATCTATAACTGTTAGTGGTATGGATGCTATTTTATTATCAAATACATCTCCGCTACCCCAACTTGTTGTAGTACTGTTATATTCTTTTTTGTTCTGCTCTATTATATCAGTCACGTCTTGACTTGTTTGAGCTACTATAGATTCACCATTATCATGAATTAATGTGTCTCTTATATGTTTAGTATTTGTGTCTAGTTTTGTTGCCATAGTATCTATTTTCCGTTTGTAGGAATGCCCTCCGAAGAGGGCTATCCATAGTACTACTCTGCTAAATCAGCAATTAGTGCGTGTGCTGCTTCGTTCTTAACTTCTAACGTAAACTCAGCTAATAGTTGAGTCTTATCAGAATCACCTGTTCTAGCTAGTTCGTTAGTTTGGAAAGGTCTTAAGAATGCAACTGCTGCAAACTCAGGGTCTAATACGAATGCTTGCTCACCGCCATCTGCGTCAGCTGTAGTAAACCTATTAGGTACAACAGATAACGTTCCGAAGTCTGATAGATATACGTCAGCTGCACCAATAATTGTTGTAGGTGCATTTGATGGAGCTTGATAACGTTGCTCAGCAATACCTGCAAAACCAGAAACTACTTGTTTCTGAGTTGGAGGTACCATAAGTACTGTTGGAGTTCCACCTTGTGTGTAAGCTGCTTTAACAGCTGCTTTTAATAGAGGCTCAGTAAACGCTCTATCTGTACCATCTACACGTGCTGTAGTACCACCAGAACCTGTTACACCTGCACCTGCTCCAACTGATGTGTTAGTTGATAGCCATGCTTGTAGTGAGCCAAGTTTACGTGGGTTTGTAGCATCGCCATTTGCTGCTGCTTGGTTGCATAATAGTATCTTTTCCATATCACGCTTTAGCTCAGATGAAGCTTTAGCTAATTGATAAGCTTTTTCAGACTTACGTCCAGCTTTGTCAATAGTTTCTTCAGTGCCTGCAATCTGAATTGTCTTTTGAACGATTTGAGTTCTATTACCAATTCTTGTTGTAGGTGCTAGTGTAGCTGATGTAGCATCTGCTCCCTCAACTGCGTGGTTAACGATTGTTGCTGCTGCTAGCGAGTCAGTTTGCCATTCGTGGTTAACTGCTGTAGCTTTAGTTTTACCAATTGAACTCATAAAAGGAGTATCAGTTGGAGAGATGTTGTAAATCATATCAGTTAGGTCTTCTCTATTACCAATAGACTGATAGGTTTGATAAACTGCCATTGTTATTTCTTCCTATATAAAATTTTCAAATAGCTTTGCGGCATCACGTACTCTACCTGAGCCTTTAAGCTTCTGTGATTGCTGCTTCATTACACTATTACTGTTCTTAGTTGTTTTAGTACCAGACTTAACCATCTTAGGCGCTTTAGCAACCTTCTTGTTAACTCCTGGTTTAGACTTCTGCAACTTATCGTACATCATAGCTTTATGTAATGTTACAACGTGTCTTGAATCGTAGACGTTGGCTAACTCTTCGTCTTTAAATCCAATACTCTTGCCGTAGTTACGAATCTCATTTCTGAGTTGCTCGCCTTTAGCTTGGTCTGAAAACTCTGGTAGGACTTTATTTAGTTTCGCTGCTTCTAAGCCAACTAACTTCTGTTGCTCTAAAGCATTAGCTTGACGCTGTTGAGCATTAATACTTTCTTGTTCGTTGCGTACTTGCTGCAACTGCTCTCTTCTCTCAGTCATCTCTGCTACTTTTACTGCGTATCCTATTGGGTCGTTCTCTTTAAGAGCTGCCATATCAGATGGATTCTCATCTTGCGATAATATTCCTTCTAATGATTGCAGTCTTTGTGAATATAAATCTCTAACCTGTCGTGCTTCAAGTATAGCATGCGCTTCAGTTTCTATTTCTTTTCTTTGGTCTGCTATTTCTTGAGTCTTCTTAGTATAGTCAGCTCCAAGTTGATAGTTAGTAACTAATTCATCAATGGTAACCTCTTTGTCTTGGCCAGCAGCCTTAACAGTATAAGTTTGAGGTGTATCTTCTTCAGTTTCTTCTTCTTCTTGAGAATCTTCTACTTCTTCAGCTTCGACTTCTTCTACTTCTTCTACTTCTTCAGTCTCTTCTGCTTCAGTTTCTTCTTCATTGCTATCTTCTACAACTTCTTCTTCAACAGCTTCTGGTTGCTCTTTAGAGTCCTCTTCTGTAGTCAATAAAGCTTCGAATCCTTCAACGCTTTCTGCTACTGTTAGATTAGCTCCACTACCAACTTCTGGTGTCGTGGTTTCTTCACTCATGTTTCTTCTTCCTTACATAATGATAGTTAAGTACTATCTACTAATTAGACTATATGTCTAAAATATCTTCCATGCCTTACTCCTAATCTCACCTGTCATAGCGATAGATTCTAGTGTAGACATCAATTCATTAATACAGCTTATACGATGGTATGCACCCTCTCTTAGATTAGTCTCTTTCTCTGTTGAGTAGACTATTGTCTGCAAGTGGTTAGCCTTTAGCTCCTCTACGACGTCTAGAAACTCTTGGCTTGCGAGTACGTTTTGTATAGCTTCTTGTTGTGTCATCCATTATCCTAAGTCTTTTTGTTGTACTTTAGCAATCTTGTCTAAAGCTTCCATGATAGCGCTAGTCTTATCAACGTCTTGCTTATGGCCTTGTGCTTGTTGTTGAAGAGCTAACTCTAACTCTTGCATAGCAAACTTCTTGGTCATCTCTACTTCTTTTAGTTGTAATTCTAATGCTTCTTTTTGTGCATCAAGCTCCATCTGCTCTTTATCTAACTGCATCTTAGCAGCATCTGATTGAGCCTTCATTTGTGCTTTCTGGATTTCGGCTTTAGCTAACGCTTCAGCAGCTTCTACTTGTGGATTAGACTTGCCTGCTAGAGCTGACTGTTGTGCTAACTGCTGTGATTGCTCATCTGATATCTCCATAAGGAATTGGCTGTCGTCTTTAAAGCCTGCCATCTCTATGAACTTAGCTAATGTATCTCTATACTGCTTTACGTTAACTAATGGGTTAGACAATCCATACTGTGTTAGTATCTGCTCTTGCTTAGCCAATATCATCTGCATTGTAGCTAATTGTTCTTGCTTACTACCTGTTCCAAGCCCTACATTAATAGTTATATTATATTGGTCATCCCATTCTCTTGGATTAAATGGAACATACTCATTGCTTATCTTAATTATTCTTGTTTTGTTTTGATACATACATACTAATTGTAGTATGCCTTTGAATAGACTAGCGACTCCAGTGTCTGCAAAGATACGAGCTATAAGTTCTAACTTAGCTCCACTTGCGTTAGACATAGCAGCTACAGCAGTAGCTGTCACGTTCTGAAGTATGTCTGGATTTAAACCTTGTTGAGCATCAGATACACCAGTACGTTTAGCCTGTACGTTGTCTAAGTATTCCAACATTGGAAACGACTGACCTGCACTAGATTGCACCTGTAATGGTACTAAAGCATTAGGGTTCTTCATGCGAATAACACCACCTGCTGTAGATGTAAGTAAGTCGTCAAGGTTAACTTGGCCTTCCACTGCTCCTACTCTACTATTATTAGTTAGGTATAAGTTGTCTAACATCTGTCTTGTAACTGTAGACTTAATCAACTGCAAGTCCATAACTCTATCAGCTAATGACTGACCAAAGAATTTATGTGGTATTGGGATAGGACATAAGCTATGGAAAGGAACATAATTGCATTCTTCTTCCATAAGTATCTCGTTAGATGCATAGCATACTCTTCTTAGTTCTGCTATACCGTCATCATCGATGTCTGTCTTAATGTAGCACTCAAAGTACTCAACCAACTGCATTGATGGGTCCATGTTATCATTGTCATCAGGCATCTCACCTCTTGAGTATCTAGCTATCCGTTCTGGACTGAACTCTAGTGCATCTCCTGTTGATAAGGCATACACTACATCTTCATCATAGCCCATAGCTACTAACTCAGACCTAGTTACCATCTTACGATGAGCTACAAAGTCAGAATCTAATATTGTTCTTGCTCTCTTAGATATTAAGAACTCTTCTGGTGGTACATTCTCTATCACTACCTTACCATTATCATGTCTCTTCTTAATGGTTATATCATTCATATGCTCAGCAGGCACCATCTCTTGACCAGTATTAGGGTCGACTTGAGCTTCAGCTATAACTGTAGTCTCTTTAGATGTAATCTCTACTGTTTCATCATCAGCTATCATAGCTAATTCATTGTCATCTAACTGCACGTACTCTTCTGTTGTTACTTCTACATTATCATCCCAATATGCTTTAACAACACCTACCTTTTGTAGTAGTGCATCTTTAAACCAATCATGCATAATCTCAAAGCCATTATTGTCCTTGTAAAAGATGTGATTGATATATGTAGTAGCTTGTTCAGCTAGCTTCTCATCTCCATCGCTTACAGCTTCAAAGACAACAGCATCCTTGCTTGATGTAAATACTCTCATGATTTGAGGTAAAGCTCCATCAACTGCTTCAGCTACCTCTCCGGTGACGATTTGAGACTTGCCTGTGACTTCATTTCCATATGGTTCTCTCAAGTAATATTCAAGAGCCTTCTGTCTATCTTCAGTAGTTTCAGTCTCTAGAAATCCTATTGAGTCATCTATCTCCGATTCTATTATAGCTTTTAGCTTATTCTCGTCTGAATCAGACATCTTCTTCGCTTTTTCTTCACTTCCTGTTGCGTATGCCATGTATTTGTTCCATTTTATAAGTTGTTGATTCTAAATGATATTTTATATGAATATTTTACTGTCTGAAGTGTTCTAGTGCACTCAGTTGAAACAACCTATATAGATATATGTCTTATATAAATTGATTCTGATAATGTGTATCGAGTGGCTTACTCCAGTTTGACCTGTTGTTTGAAGTATCTACTCCAACACAGAAATATCTGAAGGCGTCAGCTGCGTGAGAGGACCAATCATGTAGAGGTTTTTCTAAGTAGACGCTTAGCTTATCGTTATACTGTCTTCTATAGTTTCTTAAACACTCTATACCATATTTAGTAGTATCTTCATTAAAAAAGCATTGTGGTAATGTTCGTCTTACTGCATTAATACCATCGTCAACAGGTAGCTTTGGACATATAGTTATATCTAAACCAGCATCACTTAATGACTCTTGTCTAGACTTTCCTGTACCTAGCTCTCTAACTACTACATCATGTGGTAGTATATGCTCATAGTCTATATAACCATTATCACGTATCCAATCAACATAGTGGTCTAATGATTTACCATGGTTCTCATAGTAGTCTAATACTCTAATCTCGCCACCAATTGTCTGTGCAACCCAAATTGATGTACTATCAGACATACCTAAATCCCATGCTGTCCAACCTTTACATAGAGAGTCATGAGGTATTTCTCTTATATGGTTCTTTTTTTCTAAGTCAGCGAATATCTCACCAAAGTATGAACCAACAATAGGGCTATCAAAAGAACACTCAAACTCTTGAGCATACTTGTTGTCACCCATTTCTCTTTTAGCATCTGATAGCTCATTGTCATCTATTAAACCAGTTTCAGACGCTTTATATTCCAGTAATGTCCAGTTCGGGTTGTCCGTTGAATCAGCCCTATCACGAAGCTCTTTGAAATGATTCGCTCCTTTAGGTGTTCCAATAAACATAGCGTAGCCAATACGGTCAGCCAATGCGGGTCGTAAAACTTCTGTAAACAGACCTGGAGATACATCCCCAATCTCGTCGATAATAACTCCGTCCAAGTATATACCTCGAAGTGAGTCAGGGTTATCAGCGCCATAGAGACTAATACGACGACCCATGAAATCAACACGAAGCTCACTAACATTTGCTGTTCCTCCTAAAGGTCTTGTATAATCTCTTAAATATTCCCATGCTATTCTTTTAGCTTGAGAATAAGTAGGAGCAACATATGCAAACCTTGGGTTCTTATTAGTACACTTAAGTGCAGAGTGTATTAGTTGATTGATAGCAGATACTGTCTTGCCCATTCTTCTATGAGCTACTACAACTGTGAATCTGTTTTTTTGAACTGCTTGATGTATTTCTTTCTGTGGTATTCTTGGTCTATAACCAGTGTCTATAGTATCATCACTCATCTATACCAGTAACAATTTGGATAGTTACAGGATTGTCAGAATCTCCTGTTAGCACATTCTCTTGAAGCGCTTTACCATCTAATCTGTCTCCTAATTCTTTTATCGCTGAGATATCGCCATCAGCTGCTCTCTCATATAATGCTTCAGCTACTCTATGTAGTTTATTATAGTCTTCTTGAATCGCTAACTTGCGTACAATTTGACCCCATATTCTTTTCTCTTTAGTAGAGTTCTTGTTACCAAGAGGTGCTCCAACTTTTTTCTTGTCCATTATTTATCCTATTGATAGGTGAGAGGAGTTGCCTCCTCTGACTCATAGAGGCAGGAGAAGCCTCCATGTCACCTAAATTGTAAGAGGTCAGAGCTATGAAAAGGACTTATTGTTTTACTTGTTCTCCCTATTAGCTCTTGCTCTATTATTTATTCATTACGTACATTGTAACTTCAAAACCAAATCTCATTTCTACCGCTGATGGTGTTGTCCACATAATTATATTCCTTATATTTACTGTTGCTGAAATACAAATATCGTAAGAGAAGTCCCCTAAGTCTTACTTGATTGCTCCTGTACTAACCAATTCATATACACTAATGCTTTTTCGTAGTCTGAACCAGTTGAGTTCTTGTGGTTAGCTCTTGATAAGTATTTGATAACATTACCTTTTAAGTAACCAATCAATTCTTCTTCTGTTAGTTTAGCCTTAATAAAGTCAATTGTCTCTATACCACCTTTTTGATAATGGTCGACCTTAGGCCTTAGATTCTTGTGAAACACATATTCTCCTTATCCGTTTCTTATTCTTTTAAAAGCTCCTTTTGCAGGAGCACCTTTACTCCCTACCTTACGCATCTTTTCTACTTTAACGTTTTTACCAGCTTTTTTCTTTTTCTTTTGAGCTTTTATACGTTTCCGTTTAGCGTGTATGTTAGCATATAAGCCAGCCTTTGCCATAATAATCCCTTATACCTTATATATATGTATATATATTCACATAAGTTGTTGATTCTACACTATGTAATTTCACATGAACTACCTGTACATGCTAGTGTTTGTGCACTTATAGTGTTATCATCCTCCTCAATAAATGTTGTAAAATCAATAGCTTGTGGCGTAATACTTTTAAGCTTTTCATATTCTAATTTAGAACAATCTTGATAAGGAGCCTGTACATAGCTGTGGTCGCTGTGAGGCAAGAATGATATACCACTAATCTCATCGAAATACTTGTAAACCCATGCACCGACTTCCATCCACTCTTCATCCTTAACTGATATAGTAACTGAAGGCTTATGTTCACACCAATGACGTTGATATATTAACCATGTCTCTAACTGCTCCATAGCTGTCATATCGTTTCTAGTTATAGCACCCTTAGGAGCTTTCATTGGAAAACTAAATACAGCAGTAGAGTCTGGTCTATATTGCTCGTCTTCTACTTGGACACCTTTCTCTTTAAGAAACGAGTAGATAGGGTCTTTCTTATCCATACGTATAGTTCTAATATAATGAGTATTATGCCTAGCATGAATCCCACTAGCAGAATCGACAAGCTGACTAACAGTTCCAGAAGGCTTAACACAAGTAATCGAGGCTGATTCCGGTATTTCCAACTTTTGAGCATATTTCTTATTTGTTTTTCTAGCAACATCTCTTAATCTCTCCAATAATTTAGGGTCAGGGTATGCAGTAATTTTAGCATCCATGATACCTGTTAACGAAACACCTAACAATCTTTCTTCAGCTGTATTCTCTTTCCATTCATGTGATAAGAATTTAAACTCAGTTAAAGTTGATTGAAATGTACCTAGCAAAGTTGCTAACTTTACTTTTTCTGTTAATGTAGCTTCTGTATCCTCCGAGCGAACAACAACCTCTGTAAGATTACAGAATTGCTTATCTCTAAGAATAATTTCGCTACAAGGGTTAGTACCATAAGCTATATCAGCATCTCTCCTACCCCATCTAGCCGCTTGCTTTTGACTAGCAACTCTATTAAATATACCACGTTCACCTGATTTAGACTTAACAAGTGATATCCACTCTTCCATAAATACTTCTATGTCTGGTTTTTCAGTGTATGCTACTGAATTATTAGCTAAACCTCTCCAAGCAAAGTCATTGTACCACGCACCCATCTTAGCTTCTCTCATTCTTCTATCAGTTAGATTTGATAATGATATAAGCGCTGAGCGTCTTACTCCTCCTACAACTACAATCTCCCCAATCATACACATAATATCATGAACTTCAAGAGATGTTAGTTTCCGACCTTTAGCTTCTTTAAATACGTCTATAGTAAAAAGAAACAATCGCTTTAATGGCTCAGGTCCTGATGCTCTACCACCAAAAGTTTTAAGTCTTTCTCCTGCTAGTCTAACTTGACTGTAGTCTATAGTAGGTATATCCCCTTCCCATAAACTAGATAACAGCTTCTTAAATGCTTTAGCCCAACCTAATTTGCTATCTCCTACTACAATAACATCATTACAAACATTCATTTGATTTGGTATGATTGGTAACTTAGTAATCTCTTGTCTCTCACATGAGAAACCAACTCCAGTACCATTCATGAGTATGTACAATGCTTCACTGAACGCTCTCTTATTGTTGACAGCTAAGTAGCTACAGTTATATGCAGCAATATTATCTCTTTCACACGCTTCACCAGCTGACATCATAAGACGCATACTAGGCATTATTTCTAAGTTTTTAACAGCTTTGTGTAGCTTTTGTGATTCACCTGTGAGAGCTGGTTGCATTTTAATAATGAAGTTGATTAACCTATCAACTGTTTCTGTCCACGTCTCTCTACGCTTTTGCTCTGGTAAGTACCTAGCATACCTACTACTTGCTATTACTTTTTGATATACATCCATTACTATCTCCTTATGATACGTCTGTTATAAATGACTTCCACTTGTTATCTACTTTTTTCCAACCTTCTACTAATAATGTCCAATTAGCAGTTCTTAAATGAGGAGTAGATTCTGCGTCAGCTATCTTTCGTATCCTAGCATTCATATTGTCTTTAGTTGTAACCTGTATAGCAACAGTATTGCCATCTTTCTTTATTGCTAGTATATCAAAGCACCATAAGTCTTGTCTAATTCTAGCAAATGCATTCCACTTTTCTACTACTTGCACCAATAAATAATCTTCACTTTCCTTTAATCTTTTTAGAGTTCTTTGAGTCGGACTTACTGCCATTATTTAATTCCTCGAATTGTTTATTATTTGGCTTGTTGTTAAAAATCCTATCAAAATTAACAGCAAACTTTTTATCATTTGTTGGTCTTCTACTTGAACCTTTTCCCATTTTTATCCCTTATATCGATTGTTCTTGGAGCAATATTTTTAGGCATTACAACATATTTTTCCAACATACACTTAGTAGCTGGAGCATCTGGATAATTCTTTTCTTTCCAAATCATAGCCTGCTGGCAGTCTAAGAAATGACCTTTGTACTCCCATATTTCTGGCTCAATACTCATACTGATAAGAAAAACAAAATTTGCTGTAGTCATAGCTGTTAACATTCAATACCTCCTATTTGTTCTAAAAACCATTCTTGTAACTTTCTTTGAGTACCATACTTATCTTCCCAAGTATTTTTACCAATGTGATGTACACCTTCCTTGCCTTGATGATGGTGATGGCATAATGGTAATACATCAGCATGACTAGACCTTCTACCCATACCTGTATGGTCTCTAATATGGTGGATGCATGCTGGAGGTAAGTCCTCGACTCCATGGACCTTTCGACAGACCACGCATCCAAACTCTGAAGCTTTTCCAAGCCATTTCTTTTCTTTCTTAGTAGCCATGTAATTCTGTCCTATAACCTAGTTTATGAGCAAATGCTTCTACATTGCCCATGTACTCTGTGAATTCTTTTATATTTAATTTAGTAGTACTTGGTACAACTGTTATTTCTTCGTCCATAATTTCACTTGTATGGCTTAAATATTTATAAGCAACTAAGCTATGCATTTCTTCGGGTGAGTAACCTAAGTATTTACCTAATCCAGTTAAAATCTCCCAATATCTTTTGTTCTGAGCTATAGACCTTTTATTTGCTTCTTTAATTGTAACAAAATATGTCTTGTCAGAACCATCTTCATACAGTTTACCAATCAGCGATATCAGACTTTGGCGACTGTCTTTTTTTAGCGTCACTTGCATCTTCGAATCCTTTTGATTTAAAAGTTTGACCATCCTTAGAAGTAGCTTTATATTCCACCTTTCCGAATAGCTCTTGCATTTCTTTTAGAAAATCGTTTATTGTCATCGTGGCTTCTCCATATATCTAAAAGTTTTAGTACAAAAGTAAAAACCCCAATATGTTTCAGTACCATTTCCATGTCTTTGTTTGTTTAAATACACTGTACAATCAGGATGCATCTTCCACTCTGCTGGGTCTTCACCCATCATAAGAGCTTTTTCTTTCTTTTTATTTCTATGCACTGATAATGAATTATCAGCAAGATTAGTTATGTTTGCAGAACCAGCTACGTCAAACTTAGATGGACTACCATTCTCATCTGCTGTCTTTCTACTATGAGCAACTAAAAATATATGTATCTTTAAGTCTCTAGCAGCAACTGCTAACTTATTAGCAAAGCTTTTTTGACCATTTAAGTCATCTTCGTTTACACCGCATTTCATTAATGAATCAATAACAATCATCTTAACATTTAGTTTCTCAGCTGCATAGTATACAACCTCAAGTACTTTAGATGTAGAGGTTTCACCCTCAGCATCGTATAAATATAGCTTATGCTCAATCTTAGATATGAAATCATCTATATAAGCTTTAGTAGGGTCAGAGTTATTTGTTTGCATACACATTCTACCAAGTGTTGCTTTTGGTAACATCTCAAACGAAGCTATTAACGTTTTATGGTTCTTTAACAAATGTAGCATGCAGTAACTTAGCCATGCTGTCTTGCCGTGACCACTGTAGCCTGATACAATAGTTAACTCACCCATTCTTATTCTAAAGTCTTCTTGTGTCTTTACAAAAGGTAACTCAATACCACCTTTAACATCATCGCTGAAGTAAGACATTATGTCATCTTGATACTCTGAAGGACTCTTAATTTTAAGATGTTCTCCATTATCTCTTTGCTGCATGTAACCACTCACATCTTTTTCTGAAATGGTTACTTTATTTTGTATAGCCATAAGCTCTCCTAATATTCACTATAGCTTCTAACAATCTCTTATGGTCTTCATCAGACAAAGGCTTACCTTTTTTAATCGATGATGAACTTAAACCAACTATCAACACTTCATCTCCGAGCATTTTTAAAACAGAATAAGGGTTAAAAGATAGCTTAGGAGCATACTTGTCTGGCTCTTTCTTTGGCATAATATCTGCCCATGTCAAACCAACCGAATCAAGTATACTCTTAACGCTGCATCCAGCAAAGCAATTCATAAGTATTCTATCCCCATCAGATGTTATACCTAATGAGTTAGACTTATCAGCATGAGCTGGACACTTACAACTATATTGATTACCACCTGTTTTTTTAACGCCATCGAAGTGATTTATAACTTCTTCAAGAAACATCTAACAACTCCTTTGGTATAGCGTGTATTGATTTTTTTCTCTTACATGCTCCATGTCTTGTTTCAAAGTCTATGCTACAGTACCATTTTTTATCATGTACTTTAGCTGTATCACCACAACCTACGCAAATTCTTTTCTTCAAATCAGTGCTAACTACCATTATACATTCTCCTTTATTGACCAATAATAATCATTATTAAACATTTGCAAATCATGCTGTATTCGATGAGCTCTATCTTTATCATCGTATGTAGCTATGTTGGTTATTGCGTTTGTTACTTTATGCTGCTTGTATAATAAATATGTAACTATCATTGCTTTATCTCCTAATTAATTTAACTTACAGAGACATTATATCAAGTCCTCAGAGAATGTAAACATTTATTTTCACTTTTTTTAAAAAGGTACTTCTTCACTTTCGTTAGTAGTCTGAGCAGACTGACTTGGCATAGGCTCAGATACGGCACCACTTAAAAACTTTAAACCATTTTTTGACTCTTTCATCCAAGCAGCTAACCTTAGTTCTTTCCCGTCTTCTAATGTTATATTGCCAGTATAGTCAGGTCTTGATTCATTTCCACCCTTGTCGGTATTTTTAAACAAGACAAACCGATTCTTGTCATCATAATCTTCAGCCATTTACTTCTCCCATTTTAATTATTAAATCTTCCACTTCAATATGGAACTGTCTTGCAGCTTCTTCCATTTTAGAAATAAGCTCATCATCTCTAGCAACTTCAACTACTTTGATTTGAAGTTTTTCAGGATAATTTGGATTGTAACTACAAAAGTAAGCTTTGTCAGCTTCAGCACAAGCTATCTGCCATTGTACTTGATATTTGTAATTATTAGGCATTTTATCAGAAAGCAAATTATTTGCGTGAGTCACAGGAGTAGGGCATTTAATTTCTAATACCGCATTCTCAGCTTTAATGATACCATCAGGAGAAGCTCCTGACATATCAATAGTTGGGTGATTATAAAAACCGCATTCTTCTACTTCTATACCTGTTTGTTTAATAAATAATTCTCTAGCTATTGGCTCACGTTCTACTCCATCTCTCATAAATTGATTCATTGGAGTTTCGTTTGCTGCTTTACCAGTAAGTCTTTCAATTGCTAACTCTGTTCTATACCTAGTTTTGTAAGTACTTTCTCCACTACGAGTAGTTTTCATCATGTTAGCAAAACCAGAAGCGGTAATTTTACCGCGTCTAGCATTTAACCATTCATCAGTTCTTTGTTCCATTATAATTCTACCTCCTTCTGTTGAAGCTTAGCATTAGCTACTTCTTCATAAGAAGCCATTGAGGTATCAATACCAATTCCTAGCATTCCTAATGCTCTACCCACTGCAGAAGTTTCACAGTTTTCTATATAGCTAGTTTTGTTAATGAATGAGCTTCCATTCTTCTCATAAGCATGTCCATTAGATAATATTTGACCATCATTAATACATGATGCTTTTATCAAAATCATGTCATTCTCATGAGATACAATCTCAGTCAATATGCTACCTGCTGGATATAATTTTCTGAACTCTATAATACGTTGGTTGACTTGGATATAGTCCTTACCTTGAATCTTAATCTTCTCCATTTGCTTCTCCTTAGTTATTAACCGTTACATATACTTATATATACTCACATAAGCTATTGATTATGCAACCTTTCTTCTATTGATAAGGTGCTTATTGTCTCTAAGCCAACAGTAGACACCATACTGGCAAAGTCCTACTTCAGTTCCGTAAACCTTCATATTGTTTTGCTCGTCCGAAAAAACACTGCCATGGCTCGCCGTGTAATTCCAGAAATGTTTGTGAATGTTCATATTGCCAAATAAGAAAGATTGCTGGTCACGCATCCAGATAACTACATCACCATATGGTATTTTTTTATCAAAGCCATCGAACAAATACTTGATCGAATCTCTAGCTCCTGGTCCTGGCTCGCAGAAGTTTTCGTCATGGTTAAAGTTTAAGAGTGGATTTACTGAATTAGATGTAGCACAATGATAACCGTAATAAGCTCCTATACCCTTCTTGGCCGTCAGTATTTTGTACATATTATATAGTGACGTACATTCAGCTATTTCACTGGTGGTCCCATCTGTGACCCACCCAGCTACCCACTCTAAAATATCAGTCGTCTCAGCACTCCTATCACTATCATTATATTTTTCTCTACAAAAGTTTCTAGCAGCAGTTTGTATAGAAGTGTGAAGTTCTGTAGTTCCGTAAAACTTTTTACCTTGCAATCTAGAATCTTGAACTGATAGCTTTAGGTCTATTAGGTAGACCTCATCGCCACTTGCTATTCTGTCAAAGTCAATTATAGCATCTTTAGCTTCTTTTTCTCCAGTTATAGTTCGATGAATATCTCTAGCTCCATAGAAATGAGAGATAACCGTATTGCATATCTTATTGCTCATAGACAAATCATCTCTAGATACTATATTCTCTATTATATATCTCATTCTTTCGTCTTGTAATATATTAAAACCAAAGTACTCCACTCTTTGATTTAAAGCAGGGTCATTGACATCATCATTAATGTATGTATCACGTAATTTAAACCTATATTCTGCATTCTCATTAACTTTGCCTAAGAACCTAACAAAATCTTCAAGCTTTTTCTGGTTTAGATATTTCAAAAACATGTCTAATATTCTCCTTTTGAGTTAAGTCGTGGTCCAACCAAACTACATTTAGCCATGGACATTTATCCTTGATAACTTTTATCTGTATTGGGTCATCTTCAAAGTGTATATTAATATCACCTTTAAATTTATTAAGTATACTAGCTTTATGGATACCAGAAGTAAACCTTGTTTTAGCGTCAAAATTGACAGGATTATAAAACACCTTATTGTGTATGCCTACATCTCTTAACATTAATTTAGTTTCTACAGACTCTTCATGAGACCTACCAGTTATTATGATATCGTCATAGTGAGGTTTGACCCCATACTTTCCGTCTCCCATGTATATGACACCATCTATATCAAAACTATTAAACATAATCGTTGCTCTCCTTTTGAAATGTATACGGTAAATCTTTAGCTTCTGGGTTATTCTCTACTAATTGTGGCTTAGTCATTGGTGTTACTATCCTCCGAGACAAAGCATCACATTCAAACTTAGCATCTTCCATTTTCATCTGCAGTGGAGGAGTCTTTTGAGTAATATGACTTGCTCCTCTAAGGTAACCTACTATACCAAGTTCAGATGCCACTTTACAAAATCTTATAGCTGATACAACTACAGCTCCTGAGTTTGGAGAATCTTGAACAGATAATCTAGCAGACATTTCATATCTAGCACCTGCGAAACCATATGCTACAATATCTATATTTGCTATTTTGTTATCTGAGCCAATATACTCACCTCCAGGTTTTTGAAGAACTGTTAGAGAAGGGCCAGCATATAGAGTCATACCTTCAGTACCTAAATCTCTTATAGAGTTTTGACCCTTTAAAACGTTTTCTTTAGATATATGCTTTGAGTGTAGTCTTTCTTCTTTAGCCATATTCAAGAAATCAGTGTTAGCAGTTCTACCTGTTCTAATATGTTCTTCACCTTGAGTAGAACCAGCTGCCATATTCATTTGTATGTGTTGAGTAACTGATAAACCAGAATCTAACATACCTGCTTGTAGTATCTCAGATAATCTAGATGCTCCAAATCCTGACCTCATATCAGAGCCTACAATTGTAAGACCAGCATCTATAAATTTTTGCTCTACTTTCATAGCATCTTTTGTTGCAATAAATGTTGGAATACAATTAACAAAATGACAGCCAGCCTCGACAGTAGCGTCCATATAAAACTTAGTGGCTTGATGGCTACCTACTGGCAAATAATTAACTACTACATCTACTTTGTGGTACTTCAATAGCTCAACTACTCTGCTGTATGATTCAGCAGGTATAGCTCCAACTCTAAATGATACCTCAGTTGGATAATCTAACATGTGCTCAGCTACTCCATCTTTGATAGGGCCAGAATATACTGTAGCATTTTTATCCACTACGGTATTGTCAATAAAAGCTACATGGTCCATAGAGCAATTAGGTTGAGCTGATAAAGCCTCTATAAGAGGCTTATTGACTTTTCGTTTATCCACATCAAATCCACATACAAACTGTATGTCTTTAGCTTCATAGCCTCCTATATCATGATACATTAAACCTACTTTATCATTTGGATTTTCTACATAATACTGAATGCCTCCTACTAAAGACTTAGCGCATGAACCTACACCAATAATTGCTACTTTAATTTTACTCATATATTCTCCTATTTATACTGCATGTGTTGTTGAAATATGTTCTCTCGATAACTCAATGGTGACAAATGAACAGATTGAGGTTTCTCCATATATTCAAAGTCTAATTCTCCTAAAGCGTTCTTAAAATTCTCGCTGTGTTGATAAAATTTCCAATTATTTTTAATGCACATTCCTTCTATTCTTTGTGAAAAGAATTCTCTCATTCTATCTCTATCCTCCCAATCTCCGTAAAAAGGAGCACCATCATACCAACCACTTTTTGGTATCTTACGCGATTCGTTTTCAATCCATATTGGAGCTACTACTTCTATGTTAGAACCATATCTATCTTCTACTGACTTTAATTCTTCTTCGTAATAAGACATAAGTGCTTCCTCCGAGCCATCAGGCTGCCTTAGTGAATGGTGTCTAATGTCTATATTACCAAAATTAAATGTAATATTTTTAAGTTTATTGTTAGCAGCATAAGGCTCTACCATGTCTATTAATCCAACTTTTAATGCTCCATGTAATGTTTTGCCGTCATGTCTATCTACTGCATAACCACTTTGATATACAGAATTAGCATGACTGTCTCCTACAACTAAATCATTAAGATGTAAATCATGCATTCTAACCATGTCTATACTCTTGCATTTTGCTGTCAAAGCATCCCAATCAAAATTAGCCCATTCTTCAGAGCAATTATTTAATCTACTTTTACCTATAGCTCCAAAATCAGGCATAGGTATATCTAATGATGTAAATTTATTATTAGAGTCTAAAAAAGTTTGAAACTCTGATACGTCTTTAGCTCCACCAAATAAGTTAAAAGAACCTGACCATTCCATACCATGGTAAATGAATACTTCATTGTAGCCACTATAAGGCTCGTTCTTATGTATTACATCAGCTTTGATTAAGTCAGCCCAAATAAATGCCCAACTAGCTCTATGAGAATTCTTACGTTTTGATATAGGGTAATGAATACTAGCTATCGCTCTCATTGTAATCCTCCAGTATTTTAAAATGACGTTCATAAACATGAAAACTTCCAGCATTCCAGTGTATCTTTCCGGGTCTGACGATACCATCAAATATATCAGCCCAATTTGTACCAGAATCGTTAAGTGTTCTGCACATATTTTCTTGTACATAACGCTGCCAATGCCAATCATTGTTGTAGCCATAAACAGCATCGTTAGAACGCATGTTAACTATCACGTCTAAAAAACCATCTCGTAGCAAATATTGAACAGTATTAGTACAAACAAAATCATTCATACCACAACTATCGTAGTCATAATGCATACTTGGTCTAGTATAAATCATGATAGCTCGACGAGAAGTTGGGTCCTGTAATAATGCCCAAGCAGCATTTTCATACTGGTCATGATTCTCTGAATTATGAATCAAGTAACCATAGTTGCTATTGATAAAACCATTATCACTAGAAATATTTAACCAAATTTTAGGTAGCTTGCCATCTATATCATTAACATTTAACGATTGAGAATTGTACCAATCAACCTCACGCTGAACATAATCTAAATTAGGCTCGCGTAATATGTAGCTACTATCAGCTTCAAAGTTAGCGTTGATAACTTCTACAGTTTTAGTACCTTCTTTGTCAATGATAAACTCCTCATCGAAGAGCTTTTGTTTAAGCTCTCCGATTACTGAGTTAATTCCTTTTCGTTTAAGCATCAATTTTCTCCTCTTCTACTTCCATGTCAAGGTTATATCTTGCATTGTGATTATAACCTTTTTTCATTTTTCTGTTTTCACAGTAACGAGTAACATCTTCTTTGTTAAAAACATCTCGTTGATATATTTGAAATTCGCCATAATCTGATTCAAAATCAGCATATTCAATCGCTGCTTCTTTTGTATTAGTTATCATAGCAACTGTTCCATTCTCATCTTCAACAAACCAAACCATTTTAATTCTCCTAAGTTATTAATTAATCTATCTAACAGAACCATTATAACTCGTTCTCAGAGAATGTAAACATTTATTTCACTTATTTTCACTTTATTTTCTTGTTGAATATATCACTTTCCGGGTTCTGACCTTCCATTTTGCCTCTTAGATAAGCCACTGCAAACGACGCATAGTTTATCATATCCATATAGCTATCTTCTAAAGACTCATGGTTAGGCTCTTTTGCGCTTTCTAGTATTGACTGAGCTCGATATATTTTACCAACAATTATATCATGAATGGTATCTATACCTCGCCTGTAATGCATAGGCTGCAAAACTTGAGAGTTAGGATTTTGGTAATCTTGGCTTTTAGATGTTTGAAGCTCTATAGCTTCTTTTAAAACCTCACATGAGTATCTCATTATTCTGCTCCTAATACATCAGCAAAATCAGGAGATAACCAACCTTTAGGTTTTACAACACCTAACTTATGACCATCTATATCTTCTATAGATTCTTTTTTCATGTTAGCTTCGTGGACTCTTCTCCAACATTCAGCAAATTCATCTTCTGTTAAGCCCATCATGTTAGCCGTCCCAAGTGCAACATAAATCACATCAACTAAAGCATCAACGCATCCATTTAAATCTGACATGTTATTAGAAAAAACAAACTCATTTACTTCTTCAATCATGTGCTTGTGCCTAGCTTTCATAACATCATCAGGTAGTAAACTTGGACCTTGAGCTTGTTTAATATCCATTTTGCTTAAAAATTCAGATGTGTCTGTATACATACTCATTTTACTTCTCCTATTTTATAAATAATGTTTCTTTTGCATACTTACTGGCATTAGACTCTACTCGAAATTTATCATCAATACCATCCTTTAATATTGTAACAAACGACTTTGCATATTGCATATCGTCTACTTGATTATAATACTTTTTAATCCACTTTGCTACCTCATCTTTTTTATCCTCCAAATTATTCTCTTTCCATACTCTATGACCTGCATGTTGGTAACCTTTATTTTTGTAAGTTGGAGAACTATCAAATAGCTCAACAAAGCCACGCAAGTAACTTTTAAAACCTTTAGTAGATTCAACAACAATATAATCACTACGCTTTCTTTTCTTAGCTGAAGCTTTACCTCCTCTACTTCTACCCTCTTGTTTGGAATGATAAGCATCAATAGTTTTTTGAATTCTTTGTTGGAAGTAATTGTTATCTTTATCAACCTCGAAAAAATCATTTAATACTAATTCTACATCATCTTTAGAAACTCCAAACTTTCTACTATAATAAGTTATCTCATTACTTTTTATACTTTCTCCAGACCTATAGCATTCACATAGCAATCTAAAATAAGTATATATTTGTAATGGATTAAGGTAAGAAGTATCAGCAAAGAAGTCATTCATTACAAAGTTAAAATAATGCATTCCTTTCTCTTTACGATACTGACTTTCTTCCTCCATATATCTCCTATATTTATTAGTTATTATTAGTTCTTTATTCTTTATTACAGCAACATACTTTTTTATGTTTACATATATGTATATATAACTCTGTAAACCATTGATTTTAAACAAATATTCTCAGCAGTATTGTTGTAATGATTACCAAATTTGGACTAAATTTGGACTAAATTGTGGCCAAATATAAACCAAATACTAATAGAAATCCAACTACATAATAGACTGCATTCATGATTTTTCCTCCTCAGTATTTCGTTGTTGTCTCTCTTGATTTATACGCTCTTGTCTTTCTTCTTCCATTTGTAAATCATATTCCCATTTATCTTCTTCTGTCATCATGCTATTTCTCCTTATATTCAGAAAACCAAGCTGCTATTGCTAGCAGCAAGATTGGCGGTGAAATCATTTTAAAACAAAGTATTAACAAGTCTAATGATTCCATGTTAAGCCCTTGGGTCGTTTAGTTTAAAAAGCTTGTGGAAGATTTTATTAAGCTCTTTCGCTTCTAGTTTTTCTTCATCAGTACGATGGTGAAAAGCTTCAAGACTTAATTTTCTTCTGTACTCTCTATCTTCGTCTGATAAAGTACTTAGTTTTACTTTTGGTAAAGCGTTTAGTTTTTGTAATGCATTCATAATATTTCTCCTAAGTTGTATAAGTTATTATTAACTTATGGATACATTGTATACAGTATCCTGAGATTGTAAACTATTTTTTTCATTTATTTTTAAAAAATTTGGTACATCACGGTTTTTAAATTTAGCTATATGAGCTTTAGCTACAGAGTAGTAATGACGATAAGCAACTATAGAGCAGTCAGCTTTAAACTCGTCAGGCATAGCTTGTGTTGGCTGATAGAATGAATTTAGTGCAATGTGCTTTGGTGGCACAGAAAGAGCAGCCCGTAACCTTGCGTCAGTTTTGTGTATTTTACTATAACGATATGTGTACTCGTCACACAGGTCACAAAAGAGTGAATGTAACCATAGGTAGTTGTTAATATTATCACGCGCCCACTTAGCTGATGGGTGATTTTTATGAGTAGGCTTATAAAATACAGCACTTACATCACCGTCAAGCTCATGATGAGCAGTCGATAAAAGTTGAGCATATTCCAAAATCATTTTGACAACATGCTTATCGTTATGCATCATAGCGCATTTTTTAGTATTGTTGCTTAAATAAAATATATTCATAAATCCTCCAGTTAATGTACAGACATTATATCATTGTTTTTCTAAAATAGATACTATTTCAAATAATGATTGTTCGCCTTCAGCAGACAATTGGTCCATCACAGCTATCTCAGCATGTTCTTTTGAAGTAGCTTTTACTTTCAAGTCTATCTCAAACGAGAAATCAATGTCTTCGTCTTCTATGCCTGAAGTTTTAACGCATGTTACTAAGTAGTCGTTTAGCACTTTAATCTTCCTCGTAGTTTTTTATTGATGTGACACCATCGTTAGTTTGAAACTTTTCGCTAATGTGTTCAAAGTTTTCTCCAAAGTAAATTATTGGTTCTCCAGCATAAACCTTGGTAGAGTTATCAAACTTAGCGTTATTCCAAGACTCGTCAGCTCGTGAGCGCTTAACTTTAGATTGAACTCTTTCATAAGCTTTAAATATTAATTGCAAAGCATCATCTTTTTCAGATTGTGCATAAGATGTTTTTTGAACTCTATCAGCACAGTCTAATATTCTATCCAGTGATACGCTAGCAGGTGAACCAGCTAATCTAATCCTCCGAGTGTAGTTATTTGCAGTTGTTACAAAACGTTTTAGTATATGGTTCATGTTACTCTCCTAATTAAAGGAGATAGCTTTAGCTATCTCCAGGTTTTTAAAAAATTTCAGATGCCTTTAAGCCTTTGTAAAGATGCTCAGAAGCGCGTACTTCATGAGCCATGCCTTCGTAAAACTCTAAATCATCCTTGCTATCAGAATGCCATTCATGATATTCGACTACTCTAATAGGAAACTGCTTTATATATATAGAGTTTTGTAAAGATATCGCCGCTACAAGAGCCATAGCATCTTGAGGTCTGTCTAACTCATGAACTATATAATCTCCGCCTGATTTAAACTTCCAACCGTGCTTGTCATCTCTGTATAAACCAGAATCTTGATGAGCTCCGTAATTTTCTAATATTTGAGTTTCTACTACAAATGTTTTAGCCATTTTTATTCTCCTAATTTAATTTACAGAGCTATTATATCAATAGCTCCGTAAAAGTAAACATTTATTTTAATTTTGTTAGAAGCTCTGGCTTATTAGACCATTCTTCTATTCTTTTATTTATGCGACTAACTTCATTCGCCATATTTGAAGCTATTCCATTTAGATAATCCATATATTTAACTTTAGCTTCATTGCGATTTCTACCTGTGATACTAGTTGTTTTTACTTCATCTTTGTTATTATTATCTAGTATCATGCTATCTTCCTTCCATTCTGCTACGTCAATCCATACTGCGTGATTAAATCCAGAATATGCGTAGTTTGAAGGAACTCTAACCTTTACTTTAATTTTTCCTTCGTCATTTTGAACAGAAGTACATAGTTCATGCTGCTTTTGTATCATTTCTTCTACTTCCATTTTAAGTAAATCTAAAGCTATACAACTTGTTTCATATGGAGCATAACCTGCTCCTCTACATGTTCCGTTGAAAAATCCAAGTCCTGCTACTTGATAACCATGTTTAGCTACAAATCCTCCAGGTAGCATAGAGTCTTTACCGCATATTTGACAACTTCCTCTGTGTGTTGATTTTGCCATTGCTGTTTCTCCTTATTAATTTAACTTACAAGGCTATTCTATCACGCTCTCAGCAAATGTAAACATTTATTTTCACTTATTTTCACTTTATTTTTATCACTGGTTTGATTGTTAATGATTAGACATACAATAACATGTATAAAATGTGGCCAGGGACCACAGTGGGGATTAGGGTGAGTTTTAGTGTTTATAAGTGATTGATACAACACCTATTTTAGAGCCAAAAAAAAAGCCTCATTTAGAGGCTCTTTTATCCCATATCAATGTTAACCAATACTTCAGCTTCTCGACTCTGTCTTTGTTTTTAAGCTCAGACAAAAAGTTTTTTCGAGTTTGATACGGCTGCTTGCTAAGATTTAACGCTTCGCAGTAGGTCATATATTCTCTACTCCACGTATCTGTCTTTGTACCATCTGGTAATACTATATCTTTTACATTGGCTTCTTTTATAGCATTCATAGTCTCACTATTGTCCCCTTTCTATTTAAGTCTTTGATAGACCTACTTGATTTAGAGTGTGAATAACAGTTATTGCACTTGTATCTTTGATAGCTATTTGTTCTATTACGTTGTATACCGTTCTTTACTAAGTCATGACTTCCGCAATTTGGGCATACATCATTATGAGAATGATTATTGTGGTTAAATGGTGTGACTATCCAACCTTTTAGCTTTTCATATAGCTTCTCAGTTAGTAACACGTCTTGTTTATTGTACTTCTTCATTAGCTTCCAAGCGCTAACGTCATCTTCTAAGCATTTTTGCCATAACTCAAACCCTTGATGGCTAGTCTTCTTACCTATACCTAGCTCTTGAGAAACATGGTCTAGCTTATTAGACAGAAATCTAAACTTGCCCTTTACTGTCTTTAGTAAGTCTATGTTCTTATATGGACTTGGTGGTGGTAAACCAATCATTATAAACTCTTTGTGTAAAATCTTCATATCAAAGTTTTGACTGTTATAACCTACTACTGCGTCTGCTTCATCTAATAAATTCCAAGCATTCTCAACCATTGCCTTGTGTGTATCTTCTTGGTTAGAGTGAAAATGTACTTTCTTATTTCCTTGCCATTTAGCTGCGAAACAAATAATCCTTGAAGTGTCTATCAGTTGTGATAACGATATATTTACATCGAATAACTTCCACATGTAACCTGACGCTGGTGCTGTCTCAATATCGAGTACCAGAATTTTTGGTTCCATTGTCTTCCTTTATGTTGTTGTTACAGTTATATGTATATAATGTGCTAAGAGTATGATTTAACACCATTTCTATCTATAACAAACTTATGTCTCCTGGCTGTTTCACCACTTTCCGGAAAGCTGATGTGTATCCATCTATCGAACTCTAGTATGAGCTGGTCATATTCTATGCTTGAGCCAACAATAGTGCGCATGACATCGTCAACGCTACCATACCCACTGCAAGTAAAATCGGCAGCAAGGCCCATAATGTGCTGTGAAGTATCTTTTGACCGCAAAGCCCTGTTAAGAACAAGACAACGATAGCCAGAAGAGACGCGTATAGCATTTCCATTGAGTTTAGTTCTAACATTTTCTAACCCCTGTGCTAGTATTTTAAGGTTTTCTAGTGCTTCTTCTGTAGGTGTATTATCTATATCTAATCTTGTTGCTGTATCACTACGTGTTAACTCATCTAAGTTAAAATGTGGTGTCATTTAGATATTCCTTTAGACTTCTCAAAGCTTCTCATACTACCTAGTCCTAGCATACCCATTAATACAGGTAACATTGTTGCCGTGTCAGCTTGTGGTATGACTATACCAAATGGTGCCGCTAAGGGTGATACTAAAAAATTTATAGCAAATCCAGCTACACAAACCCAACCTACTGCTGGTCTCCAACCTGCCTGAAACCATGCGCCTTTAGCATCCTCTTTGTTTACTGCTATCTGTGCTAACGCAATCTCATGTGCTTGTCTTTCTGCAAGTGTTGCTATCTCATGCGCTAGTTTATTTTTAGTGTCTGCATCAGGTATAAACTTGTCTAGTAAAGCTGCTACTGGTGATATAAGTGCTGCTAACATTATTTTGCCCATCCGTATAATAAACATGCTATTAACGGTGTTATAGGTAGTACAGCAAATAAAGTTAATATAAATAGTGCTTTTTGTTTCATGAAAATGACTCCCATAGCATACAAATTAATAAGTGATAAAGTGTAAAAAATAATGATGATAAAATAACGACAAAACCAACAGCTTTGTATATTTTAAACATATACTTCTAAACCTTCCATCCTTGCGACACAGCCCAAAGATAAACCAAAGCGGCTAATATTAGAGCGAGAAATCCTTTTAAAGACATCTTTCCGAATTCTACAAACTTCTCGTCTAACCATTCTTGCAATCCTTCTTTGATAGCTTGCTTGTGTTCATCTTTGTTAAATTTTTCCATTTATTTCCTTAGTTAGGTGAGCTTAAAAAACCAGTGCCTTGTTGCGCTGATATAAGTCCGGCTTTTGAAGCGTTTTTAGTGAAGAAGTCAGCTACTTGTTTTCTTGTTTGCCCAGAGTTAAGCATTTTAGCAGCCATAGCTTGTCCTGGTTTAGTGTAAAGTAAAGCTATAGCAGCGGGGATAGTTAATGCTTTAGCTACTCCTGCTATGTCTCCAGTTTTACCAGTATAATGACCTAAGCCGCCTGTAGCAGCTATAGTAGTTATCAGGCCTCCAGTAGTACCAGAGTCTGGTAAAGTATCAGATAATACTGAATAAGCATCTTTACCTGTTTTACCCATTGTACTTAATGATGGGTCAGCTTTTAATATTCTTCTGCTTGGCTTGCTTAAGTTTGGTTTGCTTGTAGCGGCTCTTACTAATTGCGCTGGCGTAAACGAATCTTTTAAAGCATTACCTCCGATTGCTAGTGTAGATTGAAATGTAGCCATATTAGAATAAGCTGCGTCTAGATTTTTAAGGTCTTTAGCGTGTTTAGGGTTTTGCTTCTTAAGCTGAGACTTAACTACTTCAGCTATTTTACCATAATGTATTCCAGCTAATTTTTCTGCTGGGTTTTTAGCACTTATTTTGTAATAATCTTCTAAAGCGTCTACTGTGTCATCAAGGATTTTAACACCTTGGCCTTGTAATCCTTTTTTGCCAATAAGCTCCTTAGCGTTACCTATTTCTTGTTTTAATATTTTTTGTACTTCAGGATTTAAGGACTTCATTACATCTTTAGGTATAGCATTGTCTAGCTCTTTTGTGAATGCAGCTGTTTTCTTTAAACTAAGTTTTGGTAGTAATTTTTCATAAAATTCACCAGCTTTCTTTTGTGCGAATGTCGATATTGCTGACGGGTCATTCTCCATGCTCTTAGGAACTTTTACATTAAATGGTTTTAATATATCATCACCTACTGACCTAGTAAAGCCTTGCAGAGCTTCATTTCTTCTATTTCTTACGTTAGGTAGCACCTTGCCAGCTTGTTGCTCTAGGAAATTTGTTACTCCTCCGAGAGTTTGACCTGGAGTTAATTTAACGCCTTTGGCTTGTAAAGCTTTTACTCCTTTATCTATTACAGGAGCTGTTACATTACCAACGCCTTTAACTAAAGCTGTAGGAGCTAAACCTAGTACTGAACCTAATGCTCCACTTGTTAACATATCTTCTTGCTCTTCAGCTGCACCAGTTCCGTAAGCTGCTCCATATCCAGCTCCTTTACCTAGAGAGCCTTTAACAGCATTAGGTAAATACTTTGTAGCTCCTCCGAGCGCTTTTGTTAGACCAATTTTAGCCGCTCCACCTGGCATTATTAAACCACCACCAACTTCAAGACCTGTTTTTAAATAGGGATTTTCTTCACCAAACTGTGTTTGTTGGTTCCTTAACCTATCTCTTAGCATTTTATACTCATCACTGTTAATAGAACCACTTCTTAATGCAGCTTCTATTTCGTCAGCGTATGAAAATGTCAATCCTCCGACAAAACTTCTTACGCCTTCAGTAAACTTATTAATTTTAGGGTTTGGCTGCTTGCCTTCTTTAGTTACTGCGCCTGATGCGTCACTATATTCTCCGTTTTTTATTTTCTCCTTTAGTTGTTCAGCAGCTTCAGAAGCTTCTTCGTTGCCTTGCTCAGCAGCGGAGTTAGCAGCATTTAGGGCTTGTTGTAACTCTACTTTTGTGAAATCATTGTCAGACATTTTATTTCCTTTTAATTAATCAATTATCCCATCAAAACCTGTTTTCTTTTCTGATTGGAAAAGTTTTAACCATTTTTGAGTATCTACTGTATTACCTTTTAAACTTAATCGCCCAGCATTTTTTATTTCTCTAGGTTTAAATTCATACATTCTACCTTTTATACTAGCAAGTTCATCTTTTAGGTTATTTTTTGCTTGTACATTCGTAGTTCTATCAATCTTACGCTGAATATCTTCAGCCATTCTACCTAATGTGCCATTTGTGTCGTTCATTGCTTTTTCACTCATTCTTACATTACCAACAAGTATTTGTCTAACCTCAGGAGCTGTAAACTTACTTAAGTCACCATAAGCAGCTCTCATCAACAAGATTTGCTCTTTGTCTGATGGTTGACCTTTTAGTTTTGAGCCAGCATCAAGTTGAGCTAAAGCTGCATCTCTTAAAAATGCCGCAGTATTTTGTATGCTTGCCTCTACATTATTATCATCGCCCTCTATACCAAAAGCTGATTTTAACCTATTTATATATACCAAGTTATCTTGACTAAAGAATGCATTAGCTGTTACTAGTTCTTTATCGTCTATCATAGATATATACCCAAGGTTTTTAGCTATTTCACCTTTTGCGTCTCTTGCTATGGTATTATATATGTTATACTCTGCAAAGTCAGAATCCATAAATCTACTACTTGATTCTCCTGCATTGTTAATATTAACATTTGTTCCTGTGCCAGTTAATACATTTATTGGTAAACCAGTTTTATCAACATACCATACAGCTGGATTACCGTCCGAATCATGAGTTCCGAATTTTGCAGTCTCTTCCTTTGTCGCTGGTCTAGCGTATTGTTGTTTCTTTTGATTTAATGACTGAGCAAGTTTTAATCGAGTATCAGCTTCTATATTTTGACCTTGAAGTACAGTGTTGTACATATTTGGGTCTGTAAATTTAAGCTTTTGTAAAATGTCTTGGTCAATAGTAGCAGGACCCATTTTTGTCTTTTGTTCCGTGTAGAAACTAGGCGCTTGCATTGGTTGTCCATCAGGACCAATTTTACTAATGCTTTGAGTAGGAGTGTTAGTTGTTTGCATAACTCCTGGCTTGTATATCTTATCCATCAAAGCTCTGCTGTCCATCTCTCTCTTCATATCCATCAGCTGTTTATTTTTCATAGCATCTGAACCAAGCGTTTCAAATTCTCCTTGAGCTGCTTTAACACCTTGCTCAGCCGCTCTAGCAAAATAAGGTATAAAACTATTATGCCCTTCATTTTTATTTTGACCTAGATAGCCTAAAGTTGTGGTTAATAAACCCTTCATTAAAGAGCGATTGTTTGCTTTTTCTACTGCATCGTCTCCTAATAAGCCTAATTCCTGCATTTTTTGTACAGAATTGCCTGGAGCTGCTCCAAATATATTAGCCCCTGTTCCACCTACATCTTTTAAAAAATCTAAATTAAAAGCCATATTTTTTCCTTATAACTGTGTTTGGTTGTTGTACATCAATAGCCAGAGGACCTTTTCTAAAAGAAGGTTCTTTGCCAGGTATTACTTGAGGTGGAGGTAATAAAGATTCCTCAGGTGGTGGTTTCATAATCATATTAGATGCTTGTAAGCCTAGTCCTAACTTGTCTCCACCTGTTAATTCTAAATCATCAAACTCATTAGTTATTGCATCGGTTCCTTGTTGAAATATGTTGTTAGAAAACAAACCAGTGTTAGGTACATTTAAGTTAGCTACAGCTTCAGCACCAAGGTTTTGAGTTAATGATGGGTTCATAGATTGGTTAGACATTGCATCGCCTAGCCCAAATAAGCCGCTGTTGTTTGTTCCTAGCATAGACGTTCCGTCAGGTGTGAACATACTAATCGTCTCTGGGTTCATAGCTCCCATTACACCATCTGAGATTGGGTTCATAGCTCCCATATTGCTAGTTACTGCATCAGCTGCTAGTTCGTCAGCTCCAAATCCAAATCCTTCTAAACCACCCATTATTTTGTCGCCAGCTCCAGCTGTTACTCCGCCTATAACAGCACTTTTTAGTGGGTCTTTGCCTGTGGCTAAACCCATACCAGCTCCTACCATAGCTCCCATTAACATTGGTTTCATTATTTGCCACCTCCACTAGAAGTTGATGTCGAGTTAACAGGTGCTGGCGCTCCGTAAGCAGCAGCTAAGTAGTTTCCTAATTGTTGTTGTGGAGCATTTGCTCCATATTCGAACCTACTAATATCACCTTGCAATGCTTGTCTAGAATAATCTTCTTGTGCTCTACCTACATTTGCTAATTGATTCATATCAGCATAATCAGCTTGTGCTAGTTGAGGAGCATTTTGAACAGCATTGTTTTGAAAACCACGCTCTTGACTGTAGTTATTAAATGCTAATTCGGATGCTCTGTTTGATAAAGAGTCAGCTAAGTTTTTAGATGCTATTCCCTCCATCTCTCCCATAGCTCCAGAGCCATATCTACCAGCTCCTGCTGTTCTGCTACCTATGTCTCTAATAGCTTTATTAAATTCTGTTACTGCTGGTCTAGCAGCATTTGACATCATAGATGCAAAGTAAGGATTTCCAGCTGATAGATAATCTCCTTCAATAGAAGACTGTTGTTGAGCTTGAGCTGCTGGCAATAAAGGACTACCAGCTGTAGCTCTTTCTTCTATACCAGATAAAGCAGAAGTAGTTTGAGCTGATGGGTCTATATAAGTTTGACCAGGATAGTAAGCAGGTGCTCCATCTTGATACAGGTCTTGCGCTTCTTCTAAACCATAAGTTATGTAAGGAAGAATAGCAGGGTCAATACTTTGATTGGTTGTTTGTGTTTGACCACCACCACCACCTTTGTGGAATTGTCTACCTAACTTACCATTGTCAATAGATTGATTTCCGTCTAGTTCTGGAAAATAATCGTGCATCATAATTTTAGCTCCATTAATGTATATTTTGGTTGCATTTTATAAGCCATTCTCCATAGTCTTACAATTGCTTTAGATTTAGTAGAACCTTGTATAGATGTTCCACCGTTTATTTTCACCCATTCAACAAATTCTTTCCAGTTGTCTTGAGTCTGTTTACCACCTATATAAGATATATAGCATAACCTATCAGAACCTAAATTCTGCCATTGAACTGTAAAAGCTACAGAGCAATTTTTGTCTTCATCTAATACAAGTAGTAGTTGTTGCTGACCTAATGTTACTAACAGCTTAAGTTGGTCAATTGTGTACTCTCCGTCTCCCATCTTCATAGCTTCATTAAGATGAGGTATTGCTTTGTGCCAAAATTTATGGACTTGTGTTGTTGGTATAACGTAAAGCTTTTTCATTCTTCTCCTTGTTTGTCACTTTCCGGGTTACGGCTAACCTACAATAATGTAATCAAATTTTAAGTCTGTACTTGCAACACTTGTGTGCGTTATTACTACACTTCCTTTAGCTTTAGTAGAAATATAAGGGTTCTGTGCTGCTGCATTTGCAGTTAATGGTGATAGTAAAATAACACTATCAAAACCTAATCTTTCATCATTTAATGTCGTTGTTGTTGAAGAAGCTGCTAATGTAACTATACCTGTATTGTTAGTCTTACCATTTACAGCATTATTAACTACTTCAGCTACTTCTCTTGGATTAGAACCCATGTAGTTTAAGGTTCTATACATTATCTATTGCCTTGTGGTTTTATATCTACATCCACAGCCATAGCTGTAGTCCAGTTTCCTGTTGGCTTTACAGATAACCTATGATATCTGCCAGCGCTTCTTAAGTCAGCTCTACCTTCGCTAGAAGTAATTGATTCAGGTCCAAATACTACTGCATCATCTAATTCTCTACGACTTGCTATAGAAACGTTAGCTGAGCCATTGTCTACTTGAGGTCTTGCTAAGGTTATAACTGAATTATAACCAATCTCCATATCGGTTGTAATAAGCTCTGAGTTGTAATCTGAGCCAGTGAATGTAGCAATCTTATCATTTAATACTCCAGCAAACAAGAATTTACCACCAACCCATAATCTAGCGTCTAAAGATGCTGGCATAGTATCTATGTCTGAGTATCCTAATGTAGACGTTAAAGCTTCTAGTGTTGTACCGCTTGTAGCTATGTCACCAACAACCGTTGATGTAGTATCAGCTCTTGACCATTTACCTAATTGCCAATTGTATATAATGATGCTTCTTCCACCACTGTTGTTAGCGTAATTCCAAACAACTATCTTTCTTTTAGGGTCAGCAGATGAGCTCATGCTGTCTATGTCTACCAATGATACATCATTAAAAAAGTAATTATCGACTTTCTCATTTCCGATTCCTGTAACTGATTGACCATCTGTTTGGTAAAATCCATCATCAGATAAGAAGAAACTTAAACCACCATATTGTGCTATTGAGCCACCTGCTATACATCCTAATCCTCTTGATATAGTATCAAATTGAAAGAATAAAGGAGAACCAGTGTATGACATTCTAGCAACTGCTTTTTCTAGGAATACAATTCCAAATTCACCACCAGTAATACCAGTAATATTTCCACCGTCAGGCATTATTTGGTAGTCAGATTGAGAGGTTGTTCCAGGTGTCCAGTCAGTAGCGTCATTTATATCACTCCACTGAACTTTATTTGCATCACTACCTATGTTAGCGCATACCACAAAATCTCTTACAGTAGTAATAAACTCAGCTGTTGGAGCTGCCGCTGCTAAGTCAGCGAATGCTGTAGATGAACCAATAGTCCACCTTTGAACTTTGGCTGTTCCATTAACACCCAGCACTTCAGCTCCGAACAGTGTAAAGCGCCAATTGCTAGCACCTGAATATCCACCTGCTAAAGACTTATCTTCTAATGCTTCTGTTGCTGCATTGAACTTAAATATTTTAGTAGTCGCTCCACCAAAGATAACTACTTCTGAGCCAAATTTAGCTGCATAAACAGAGTTTAAGTTTTCCGATGCTGCGCCACTAAAGTCTACTGCATTTGGAAAAGGAGAATATCCTACTGATACTGGAAATACATTTTTAGCGTCGTTTAAGCTCCCAGCGTTAGATGGCTGGTCTGGTAGCCACTCTGTAAATTGTAGTTTTGTTGTAGGCATTAGTTTACTTGACCTCCTGATATTGTTCCTGATGTAACATAGGTTATATAGGAATGTCCATCTATAGCATCGCCTGCTGCGCCACCTGCATAAACAGTGCTACCGCCTGCGTCTCCTAAATCTCCACCTGCTTCACCACATCTTCCACCAAAAACATCGCAGGTACCTGCTCCACCTGTTGTTTTAGTC
>TARA_R110002074_G_scaffold163398_2_pt1 | contig 33601 bp, 27 predicted proteins | sample TARA_R110002074 | Tara Oceans TARA_R110002074 (sample SAMEA4397215) | marine metagenome | biome: Polar Biome; feature: [MIX] marine epipelagic wind mixed layer (ENVO:01000061); material: water (ENVO:00002006), including particulate matter (ENVO:01000060) such as... | depth 10-100 m | reverse complement strand
AATGTGTATTAGCTTCTGCAGCTTCTTCTGCTATAAATCCGCCAATTGAAGTTGAAGGTTCATTCTTATAGTTAAATGTTACAGGTTTTAGATCTAGTATAGCATTTCCAAAGCTATCTGATACATGTGCAATATTGGCTTTTGAATCTCTATTAGATGTGATATACGAAATTAGGTTAGTAGTAGTGTTGTATCTCATGTAATAATTACCTGCAGTAGTATCCATACCTGGATTATGCAGTTTACTGTGGAGAATAAATTTACCTACGTTAGATGAACCTTGTTCACCAAAACTTTCAAAAAGCATGAGGTCATCTTTGTCTTTATGTATTATCCCTTCATCATCTGCACCACCCGTAGTTATTTTCAAGTCGTTTTTTGGTCTAAGAGATATGTCATCGCCTGCCATTAACTTTAAATCGTTATCACTAGCGCTAATAACCAAATCTATTTCGGTAGATTGGTCTACAAAATAGTGTATACGGTTAGATACATGGCCGACATAAAGATTTCTTCCTGAGTATAAACCTCCTGCTGCACTTTGGCTTATATCACCAATTACTTCAAGTGTTTTGCCTGGAGTGGAAGTTCCTATACCAACACGGTTTACATTGGCGGACGGTTCTGTTATAAAAATTCCTTGTTCTGCTGTTGTTGTACTATATGCTAAGTTCATATATCCAGCATTAGTATCTATATTTCCCCAAGCATCACTATTATAATCTCTGATAATTAAACCATAATCTGCATGGTTTGATTTGGCTTCAATATATCCTCCAGCTGTATTCATTAATCTTGTATTGCCTGTATTTGAACCAAAATCACCTGAGGCTGTAACGTTACCCAGTACACTAATGCTTCCAGTTACGCTAATATAACTCTCTGTTGTATCATGACTACCGGTTGATATGTGATCTATAAAGAGAACGCCTGAAGAACTTATATCTCCACTTACACTCATATGGGTATTGATATTTACATGAGAAGCAGAGAATTCTGCAGTTGTTATTCTATTTGCGTATCCAGCTGATGTACCGCCCGTAGTTATCTTAACGTTTCCATATTGTGTATTATTTCCCAGAACTATTATGTTCCGCTCCATGGATAAGGCCCTGTGTGGATCGGAAGATACATCAGCCATATCAAAATATATGCCTGGCGTTATGAATCCAGCGTTCTGACCACCTGCAGCTGAATGCAAATATAGAGCTCCTATTCCTCCTTCTCCAACAGTTAATTTTGAACCCATTGTTGCGTGGGCAGGGTTATATAAAAGTGTGGTGTGGGCCTTTAGCCTTTGAGACGTGTTGGATGGTGTGTTGTCGTCACTAAATACTATGGCATGGCTGGCATTGCCACCGTCGTTATCTACTTGAGGATCTCCACCACCAGCTACACTAGCTGTTAGATAAAGGTCTCCATTAGCATCTGCAACAACAATCTTATTTGCTGTTGCTCCAAGAGTATTTAAACCTTCAATTCTTATTTTTGCGCCTGTGCCACTTTGAGAAACTTGTAGTATGTGGGTATTTATTGCTAATGCGCTGTTTTCGTCATGGCTATCAGCTATAAATACTGTTCTACCGCTATTTGGGCCTGTTCCATATCGTGATTGTGATACAAACCCTGTACCTATATGCCAATCATCGTCATTGGCAAAAGAAGTTGCGGCAAAGGCTTCGTTAAAGGATGCAGTTGCTAGCCTTCCTTGTCCATTTCCTGAACCACCAGCTGATGGATCCCAAACTATTATTTTTGGATTGGCGGCTAAACCTCCAGTAGGTCCAAAGGCTTGCGGATAAAATACACTTCCACTTGAAACAACCATAGACCCTGAAATGTTTAGTTCGTATCCAAAACTATATGGATTAAATGGTCCAGTATCTACGTCGTCGTGGCCTATGTAAACACTATTGTCAGATCCTAAATCACTTCTTCTGCCTGCTATTATTAATCCTGCAGTACCTCCAACGCCCAACGCCATTGTTTTACCATGCCTTTCATGTATTACAAATGCCCCTGCTGAGCCTCCTTCAAAATCTGCACCTCCTGGATCTTTATTAACGGTATCACTATATCCTATTATGGATGATGTTGTTGCGTTGTTGTGGTCAAACAATACAAAGGCATTTTTTTGATTTGCTAGTCCTGCTCCATCAACGTCAGACGCTAAATGTAATATTGAGGATGAAACAGATTCTAACTTTATAGTTGCATTTCCTCCTCCAGCTATTTTTTTAACATGTATTGGAAATGAAACATCATTGTTGTGAAACGTTCCAACACCTATAGAACCACTATGGTATATTTTGTCAGTTAAAGACGGTTGAAACTGGGCTTGAGCCCCTTGGGTTTCAAACGGTCTAACCCAATCGTCGTCTCCCATTGGGGTATTGCCTATAAACGTTCCAACACTAGCACTAGTAAAGAATACATTTGTTGCAGTAAAAGTAAATTCATTATCAAATTCAATGTTTGGTATATCTGCCGTATAAACAGCTTTATTATGTTCGTCATTATAAAATTCAAACTTAAAATCTAAAGCGTCTACTGTTCCTACGTTTGCTTTTGTTGTAGGGATGATTGTGTCAAAAAAGTGAGGAGTATATCCGTATTCGTAATATGGTTTAACTTCAACATCGAATATAAACCATAATCCTTGTTCAATTTTAAAACGTAGCCTTGCAAATTCGGTTGCGTCAGCTTTGTATGTGAATTTTAAAGCTGATGTTTCATAATTGTTAAACGGGTCTTGTTCAACAATTAATTCTTGCTCGGCTATATCGGATATTTCTCCTATCATTTGGCCAAGGTCATCGCCTTCGTCGTTTATTGCGGGCCCAACCATATATATTTTTATATTTGGACTATTTGAGTTTACCCGTTTACCAAAACACTTAAATTCTACCTGATAGTACTGGTCTTTTGTGTGTAATATATCTATTGTTGAATCAACAAGTATATGGTTTGTTCCATCTAATAATCCTACCTCATGTGTAGAAATTGAATCCCCTATTTGTAAAGAATCAGGTATCGGGTTATTTACGTTTCCAACCAATTGCCTAAATACACTTAAGTCATCATTTTTAAATCCTAGGCCTAGCGTACTAGATGCCGACCAATATGTATCTAGAGATGAACTTACCCCAAACGGAGAAAAATCTCCAGCAGATAATCTAGTCATTAGCGATTGAGACTGTATAAGTAAATTTTGTGGAAAAACAGGATTGTCTCCAACCAAAAAATAATCGTTTACTGTTTGGTCGTTTCTTATAAATGTTTTTACTCGAGTGACATCTCCAACTAAAGGGGTAAGACCATTAAACGTTACTTTGGCATACGAAGTATTAAAACTATTACTGCCACTAACTAATGGATTACTTCTAGAAACTGGAGTTTGGGCAAAGTCTAGTCTAAAATTGCTTTCTTGAAACTTTTCATGAAAAACTTCTTTTTGGTTTGCCCTACCAAATCCTTGAAATGTTGTGTGAGGACTGTTTACTCGAGCCCTAAGAGGAGATATAACTTCTGAAATATATGTATTGTATGCTCCTTGATTTGTGAATACCTGAGATCCAGTATCAATGGTTCCTGTTCCATCTCCATCTTCTATTTCGTTATAACTTGGAGGGGCTACTGGGCTATTAAATGAGCTTGGAAACGGACTATTTGGAGACGGTATAAATACTGTTCCACCAACCATATCTTGGGTAAACCCTCCAAAATCAGGGGCTTCAGAAGATATTATGTAATATTTTCCTGCTTGGTGTTCATATCTAAGCAGAGCGGTTGTATTTACAACTCCTTCAGCCGCTGTTGAACATAACGTAAATAAAGATCGACTGTTTGTTGTTGCTAAATCCGAGTTATAGTGTAATTGAAAATACGGTTTTTTTATTTCTTCTATTGTTATATCTGGGTTTTGAAAATACATTATTTCATCTGTATTTCTTCTTCTAGGATAACAGTTTAATCTTTTTTGCCAACGTATATTAAAAACGTCTCTATATCTAGCAGGAGTTATTGTTGAAATATCTCTTTGTTGCTGGGCATCAAATCCTACCTTTCCTTTGGCAACGCCAATAATTGATATTAAAGCGTCTCCTTCCGGTATTTCTCTTCCAATTTCTATTGCAAATACCCGCTCGTTTCCTTCTCCAATATGGTCATATGTTCTAACTGGAACAGTATCTCCATTTGAATCTAAAACTTCTATTGCAATTTCTGAACCCGGAACAAGATTTCTAGTACCAGTAAAAGATATTAAATTTCTGCCGGCTGTAAGTTCTTTTGGTACTCTAGTTAGTCCAAAATAATCATATGAGTCTGGGGTGCCGTCCTCTATAAATACAGGTATAGTGTCTAATCCTCTATATTCTAAAGGTTTAAACTTTAAAGGTTCCTTAAAACGTGTAATTGATGCCATATAATACTCCTAACTATTCATTATATAAATATCAGATAAGATATAATTTAGTGCTCAACGTGGCTATAACCTTTTCTAATAGATATTTCTAAAATATTATCTGTTGCGTCTTTCATTAAATCTATATGAGATATGACGGTTATAAAGTCAAAGTTTAGTTTTAAATAATCAAACAGTCTAAAAATTGCATTTAAGTTGTTTGAATCAAGATTTCCAAATCCTTCGTCAATTGCTAAAAAATTAGGGCAAGGTAAGTTAGAAACTTGTATTAAAGCAGTTCGAATTGCTAAAGAACTAACAAACTTTTCCATTCCACTTGTCATTTCTAATGGCCATTTTTCTTCTTCACTATATACTATATACGTATTTATGTTTCGTCCATCTGTTTCAAACTGTATTGAAAAGTCTGATATTTGAGAAAGAATTACGTTTACTTCTTCTTCAACATAAGGAAGTATTTCAGATATTAATTCGTATGGAACGCCATCTCTTTGTATAGCACTCAAATAATATTCATATGCCTTAAGCCTTTCTTCTAAATCGTGGGCGCGTTCTATAGATTCGTGAATAGATTGAATTGTTTTTTCACAAACCCTAATATCACTATATGCTTGTTGTTGCCTAGAACCTACATCTCTCAGCGTATCTGTTATTGATTCAAGCTCAAGTTCTTTTGCTTTTATATTTTCATTAATTTTGTTATTTGAAATTATAGACCGCTTATTTTCATAATATTTATCTATTAATATATTTGTTGTGCTTAAATCCAACTCTTGTTTACTTATGCTAGATTTTCTAGTTACAGTTTTTACCTTTATTTCAGATTGATATTGTTTTATCAAGGACATTTTTTGTTCAAGAGATATTAATTCAGACTGTTTTAATACTGTTTCAGCCAATGAAGATTGTTCATCAATTAAATTATTTTTGTCAGCTAATAATTTTTCAGTCGTTAATTTTAATTTTGGAAGATCTTGTTTAGCAGATTCAGCTGTTTTTACAAATGAGTTATTACTACAGTATTCGCAATCTGGATCATATTCATGAGAGTGAAGTTGGTTTACGGTATCTAATTTATTTTTTACCTTTACCTTCATCATATCTATTTGGTGGGATGTTTGCTGTAAAGATTTTGATATAACATTATTTCTATCTACACCAATATCTATTTTTCTTTTATCATATTGTTTAATTTTTGTAGAGATTTCTAGAAATTCTTGTTTATTTTCATCCGTGTATTTTTCATACTTTTTTAATTTTTCGTTGTGGGCCAATATACTTGACGATATTAATTTAAGCTTAGATTCTAGTGTGCCTACACTATCGGGGATGTCTGGCTCTAATCTAATTAACTTAGACGTATATTCAACAATCTTTTTATTTGCAGCTTTTTCATTTTTTTGTATCTTTAACCTTTCAGTGTTTAATTTTGAGTAGTCTTTGTTTAAATCGTCTAATATATTATTTTCTTCTATTAAATTTTGAGAAAAATCAGTATTTTTAAAGTCTTTTAGCAGTACTTGTACATCCTTTATTTCCTCATTTGCCAGGTTATAGAGTTCTTCGAATACAGTTATATCCAAAAATTGAACGAGTAGGTCTTTTTTTTCTGTTTGGGTTTTATCAATAAACCCAGTATTATTATTTTGAACAGAAAGAGCAGTTAATGCAAAATCTTCATAGTTACCAAGCATTCCCCGTATGTTTCTATTTGTATATACTCTCTGTTCTCCGTTTAGTGAAATTGGATTTCCATCTTCTCCAGTCATCCAAAAATTTACATCTACTCTTGCTCCACCGTCTTTTTTGCGTTTTCCTTTTCTTTCTATAAAATAGTCTACTCCATCTATTTCAAAATTTAATTTACAACTAAAATTATTTTTTTTATTGTTTATTACTGAAGCGGCCATTTTTGTTCTAGAGCATTTATCAAATACGCAAAACGATAAAGCATCTAATATTGCTGATTTTCCTGCGTGATTAGGGGCAAATATTCCTACAGCTCCTTTCATGTTGTTGAAGTCTATAGTATTATTTTCGCCATAACTGAACATGTTAGAGAATTCAAATTTTTTCGGTTTCCATTTTATATTTCTACCAATTTCAATATCTGGTAGCATTTTATTTAATTCTCTATTTATGTTTCGTATTCTAGAAATTTTTTCTTCATCAATGTCTGCAAAATTTCTTTCTAAGTGTTCTATTATTAGTTTGTTTTGGTATTCGGAGTCTCTAATATCTCTTGTTATTTCTATAGAAGATCTTGAATTATTAGATAGGTTTGATATTTTATCTGCTCGGATAGCTACGTAGTCTTGTAGATTGCATTTTTTACGTATCTCTACTAGAGCTTCTTTTACCTGGGCTTGTGTTGTATTTTCAGTTATAAATCTTAGTCTTGGGTGCTTTGGTATAGTATCAATATTTGGTAGTATTCCATCCTTCATTCTTATAGTATAATAGCCATAATCATTATGTATGTTGAAAAATTCTGACTGTCTACTTTTAACGTCCCATATAACATAACCGTGATCTTCAAATGTTTCGCCAAAGTTTTGTTGAATAAGTGAACCAGCATAGGCTGTTGTTTCATTGCTATTTAAGTATTGATATTTGTGAATATCGCCAAGCATGACCATGTGGCAGCCATCAAAAGTTTTTAGTGGTAAGTTTTCATCTCTAACCGTATATCCTGCGTCGGTTTTTGAATTATTTACTGCTCCGTGAAATAATCCTATTTTATTTTTTGAAGATGATTGTTTTGGGTTAGGCCATGTTGAACTTTCTTCAAGTATGGAGTAAACAATAAAGTCAACGTCTGCAAACGTGTATATTCCGCTGTCTCTTAAATAATATAGATTATCATTATTTAAGTTTTCAACAATTGGAGTAAGCGCATCTAATCTAGACGGGTTGTTTAAATTTGCATCGTGGTTTCCAGCAATTACAACAGTTGGTCTAATGTTTGCTAGCTTATTAAAAAATTCACTAACAATACTTACTAATTCTGGGCTAATGTCTGTTTTGGTGTGTACAATATCCCCAGCAAGATATATTATACTGTTTTCAGGTAAAGCTTTTGCTGCCTTATATAGTTTTCTAAAAACTTGCCTATACTCTTTGTGGCGTTTATAGTTTCTAATATGGACGTCTGCGACGTGTAATATTTTTTCAACATTTGAAAATCCTAAATTAATATGCATTTATTTTATACTCCAGTAATTTTAACGGTGTTAACTCTTCCACCGTATTTATTGTGTTAGTTATATTAAAAAATCCTAGTTCAGATGGGTCTTTTTCAGAAAGCTCAACGAAGTGTACCGATATTCCATTAGCAATAAAATATTCACACATTTCTATAGCATTAGACATGGCATCTTTATCAAGGGCAATATTTATCCGTTTAACCTGTTTTTCTAATATTTTTATTTTTAATTTGTCAAGTATCATTTTTCCAAATAACGGTATTGCGTTTCTTTTTATTGCAATGGCATCAAACGCTCCTTCTACAATAGTTATTGGTTCGTTCCAATTTATAAATAAATCAAAACCTATTATATCTTTCGTTACAACTGGGTTAAGGTGTTTAAAATTAACGTTGTAATAACTTCTTCCTGTAAAAAAATTTAATCTTCCATTTTCATCATAACTTGGGATGATTATCATTCCTCTATATTTTCCAGAATTGCAATAGCCTATATTATATTTTAATATGTCTTGGCTGGTTATGTTTCTATGTTTTAAATAGTATAAAGCGTTTTTTGACTCTGGGTTTTTTATATTTGCCTCGTATAGAGGAGTAAATTCTGTTGGTAGGCTTAAAAGCTCATATTGTTTGTCAATTGAATAAGTTTTTCCTCCTGTTATTTTTTGCAGTAGATCAAAATATTTTTTTCCTACTCTTAGCTTTCTAAATAATCCTAGTATTGTATGACCACCAGTTCCACATACCCAACAATGCCATTTTTGGCTAAGCAAGTTTACGTTTAACTTTTTCTTATGGTGAGTACAAAAAGGGCACTTAAAAGATATTTCGCTTTTTGCATGGTTGTGGTTCCCCTTTAATAAAATGGACTCTAACAGTTGTATTAATCTTACACTTTTCATTAGTATAATATAATAAAAATATTTGTGTTGGTGAAATTTCAGGCAATTATTTTAGCCATTCTTTAGGTATTTGTTTTTCTGCCCACAGTATTTCGTGTTTATCGCAAAAGTTTGCGTACGTTGTCTTAGAACCTTTTCTTATTTTACCGTTTGGGTTTTGAAACACCATTCTTATATCTAATTCTGGGTGTTGTTTTTTAATTAATAGATGTTTTTTACGATCTTCTAAAACCCACCTACCTTTTGTTTCTATTAATATGCCATTTGGTAGGGTAAAATCAACAGTGTATTTGTGTGTTGTTTCTGGCTTAATATAATCGATAACTGTAATTTCATATTCAAAATTTGTTTTTGATTCTTTTAATTGATCTGCAACCCTATGCTCAAAACCTGACCGATAACCATGCTTTATTGCATTTGATCTAGCCTTACTTATTCTTCTTGCCATTTATATAATCCCTTATTCTGTATGCAATATAACCTAACATTGGTGTACCATAAATAATTGTTAAAAGGCTTGGGTGAGGTTCACCACAAACACCTAATATATGTCTAAGCCATTCCACCATAATTTTTATGTATCAAATCTTACTTCTATTGTTGTATCGTAACCTTCATCTTTTCGCAATGGCCTAGATAATTTACCAACTGCCAATAATCTTGCAGCGCCGTCATATAATCCTATTGTTGTTATGTATGGATCCCAATCTGTGTCTGCAACAAATGATGCTATTTTTGCTTCTCTTAATCCTTCAGCAGATCTATCTAATATCGTTGGGTTTGACGTAAAATTAAATTCGCCTCTTTTTATTTCAGCTGTATATGAATTTTCAGTTATCACATAAGTATTCTTAAATGATGCTGTACAGTTTCTAATCATATCCGTATATGAACTTGATGGATGGGTAATCGTAACTATTCCGTGTTCATGCATTACGTTTCCTACAAATGGAGTACCGTTAGGACAGTTGTGTATTAGTTGTCTTTGTTCTGGATTCAGAGCTTTATCAAAAATATTAATTTCGTCTAGGGCACCAGACAATGGTCTCATGAATTCTCTATTCATTTTTCTAACAGGGTTTCCTGTTCCAGGGTTTATTCTATATAGTCCATCAACTGTTTTTTCATATTCTCCAGACCACGTCATTCTTGTAGCTACTCCAAAATAAATGTTATCTTTATTTTTTGTATCTCCCATATCTGTCGCTTTAAGACTATGTTGTAGGTTATTATTTACGTATAGTTCTAAGTTAGATCCAGTTTTTTGAAATAATATATGGTGAAAGTCTCTTTGATTATCAACAAATAGTTCAGAAGAACTAACTTGGTATAGGTTATGACCATCGTTTCTTCTGGCTAATATTTGTCCAGGTCTACCAACCGTACCTTCTGTGTCTGATAGAGAAAATGTTGGATAGGTTGCATGGTTTGCCGCTATTAATGATGCGTCATGAAATTCTGACGTAAACAATGGTCCAGTAGCAGATCCAGATTGAGCAGCTGGAGTCAATCCATGATTAACGGCTGTTACAATTAATTCAATCGAGCTATTGAGATTCGACGGAGATGTTGGTAGTTTTGGAAAAGGAGATCTATATCCTCCATGTTCTGTAGAAGAAGATCTATGTAGTGTTGTATGTTCAGGAGATACTAATCCTAAATTAGGTACATTATTGTCAAATCCACTTTTTAATAGGCCTATCCCTGTTCCGTCTCCTCCTCCAATATAGTTTAAGTTGGCAGAGTTTCTAAATTGGGTTTTTATATCAACGCTAAAAGATGGATGAGCATCTATTGCGCAATAAGATCTAGAAGCAATATTCCAATAATCAAATGCTCCACTAATATGGGCAGTTGTTCCTGGGAAGTGATATGCCGAGCCTAAATCTATTATAGTCGTACTATTTGTGGCATATGTTCCAAGATCTGGACTTGGCGAAGATCCGCTTTTCCAATAAAAAACATGCCTTTCTTGAGAATCAGGATCTACATTTTCAGATGGCGCGTATGAGTGGGTGGATCTACATGATAATATAAAGAAACTGGAAGTATACATTGTTGGTAAAGCGGGTCCTGCTTGGTTAAAACCATCGCTTGCATCTGTATCGTTAGGCGCTGGTGTATTTGATGTTGCAAAATTATTAAATGCGTTTCCAGCGGTGGGAACTAATTGCATGTTATTGTGTCCAGGACCAGCAGCTGTTGATCCCATATAATCAAAGTTTCCAACGACTGAAGATGATATTACAATTTCCCCATCAAATAAATTTGTTTGGGCTCTGGCTGGAACAATAGACGATGCACTCACCATAAGAATTCTTGGGCTTGCTGATGAGGTTTGGCCAAAATCCATACCTGAGTTTATTTTACTACATATAAAATTTTGAAATCTACTAATCGATGAGGTTATTGGAGCCCCATCTGGAGCATTTCCATGTACTGATATGTTTGGATACACTGCAGTAGATGCTGAAGTTAATGTTAAGGTGTGAGATGTCCCAAACACATCTTTAACTAGAATTGCCGATGATTCACTTGGCTGTCTTAATATTTTTGCGTATCCTGTTCTAGTACAAGCTACTCCTGTATGGGAATATACCCTGTGGTGAGGATGGTTAGGATTGTCCATGTTGTTTATACTACCAGTATTGCTTTCTAATCTTGACGAATCAATATTAGCAGCTGGATCCCAACCTCCTGCAAATGTTCTAAATACTGATTGTGATGGTCCCTGCCTCCAAACAAACTTAGCTCCGGCATGCCTATCAAAATTTGTTCCGTATACAGAGTCGTTTTGATATTGTAGATGTCCTTTGTATCCAAAGGCTATATTTGAATAGGTTGCTACAACTGAAGATTTAAAAAAAGCCTCTATCATTCCTATTTTTGAAGCATATTTAGATTGTGTTGCGGCATTATTGAAATGCTCTATAACCTTAACCATGTCTGCAAATACACCACCTTGGGTTGGTACGTACATGTGATGGTCAGTATTTTTTCCGTCAACGTCTGCATTGGTTGTTGATGCTGTTACATGAACTGTTAATACATTTGATTCATCGTGGCCAATCATAAAACTAGAACTTCCAACAGCAGGGATGTTTCCTCCTCCATATGCAGAGAATCCAAAAGCAATAGATGCACTGTGTGCAGATGCTGATTCATAGCAATTGTTAGTTACTCTAAGTAATTGTTTTGCAGCTCTACCCTTTAAGCCTCTGGTTGAATATGCCTGTTGCCTAAACGTAAGGTTAGCTTGTTCACGGACACCGGCAGTTTGGTTATACATGACAAGATCAAATGGAAAATTACTAGACCAGTGGCCTGATGGGGATGCTGAGTCAGGATGATCTCCTTGTCCAGACGTAACTATATAATTAAATAGTCCAGTTGTATCAGATTGTGTTGGTGGTAATTTTGCCCATAATGAAAGCGCAAAATCTTCATCTCGTCTAAAGTCCAACTTATCGTGTTTTTCAGCCCTAAAAAAACTGTATTTATTTGGATCGTATATATTTCCTCGCTTGCCAGTTAGCATTGCGCCTGCCCCATGTTTACTAGCCGAATTAATAAATACAGAATTACCTATCGTATTCGTTTGGTATCTAGATCCATCTTTTATCTGTGTAAAAAAACTTGGGCAATGTCCTGAAACATGTGGGGTATGATAAGGATATAATTCATTAAACCCCCAATATCCAACTAAACTAGAAGTTGTTGTACTATATATTGTATACGGATTAGATAAATTAGCAGCCTTTGTATCATACAGGTTTCCAAAACCATCTTCGTGTAATTCAATTGTTCCACTTAATATTTTTAAAGAAGGATTATTTTTGTCAAATAAAATATCATTTTCTAATAGTTTATCGCCAAATAATTGCTGAGGTATACCTAGTATTTGGGCAAAACCGTTTAATTCTCTATATTCATTTCTAGTTGGCTCTACACAAAAAGAATTATCTAAATTTACGTTGATGGCGTGTGATCCATTATAATACATGTGAGCCAAAGAATCGTGCAAACTTCTCTTATAGAAATTATTGGTTGTTTGCATTTCGGTATAAGTTGTTCCTGCAACTGTTCCTACTAAAAACTCATCATGTCTTATGTTTCTACCTGAGTCGTGATCGTGGGTGAATGCAGAAACATATTGAGAATCGTACGCAAAAAGTTGATATTTTTCATACCCTTGTTGCGAACCAGAATATTCTGTTATGTTTATACTATACTGTTTATTGGCAGTATATTTTGTTTTGACAATGTTGTCGCTTCTAAACTTTTTAAACGTCGTAGACATAACATTACCCTAACCTAGTATTCCAATTTAATTCTGATTAAAGCTTCCCTATTATATGTTTTAAGTAATGGCTTACTTAATTTTGCAACAGCTAGTAATTCATTATTGTCGTTGTACATTCCAACAGTTGTTACGTATACCTTAGGATCTTTAAAGAACGTTGGGTGTGTAAACGTTCCTTGTGAACCAGAAGTAAATGTTGGATTATTACTAAAGTTGTACTCGTTATTTTTTACTCTAATAAAGTAGTGTGATGCATGTACAGTTTCTTTATTTCTAGCTGCAAAATATGGTCCTGCTGATACATGATTAAAAAAGTTAGTTGTATTAGCATTAGAAACTGTAACAGGAGTTGCACAATATGCAAATGATGAACTGTTTATATTTAATCCTATTTCACCGTCAATACCAACGCTATCTAAAATAAGCATTCCATTGTCTGGATAAAATAAACCGTATTCTGTATACGGAGTAGTTCCAGCTGCTCCGTTTGCAATTGTTCCACTAATAATTTTATATACTTTTCCGCCTTCAGTTACACTTCCGTCAGATACAGAAGAATCATCTATAAGTTTAATTCCAACATCTCCAGTTGTAGATGCTGGATTTGTGCCTTGTCCTGGGGAGATTGTTCCTGAAATGTGTAATTCCCAGTTTGCAGGATCTACTTTTTCTCTAAACCTATTTCTTTGAATGTTTACAGCATGCATTTGGGCTAAATTACCGCTTAATGATCCAGATCTATTAACTAAAGAAAATTGATCGTCATTTGGGGCTAGTAATAAATTTGCATATTGAGAGTATATTGCTTTTGACGGACTAAAACCAACACTTGCATATTGTGGTTGTTGGGATCCTGATCCTTTATAGTGACCATAGGCTACTGAAAATTGTACTTCTGCTGAGGTGTTTGATGTTGGGTTTTCCCTATATACATCTAAGTAGTATTCACCAGAACTTTGGCTTTGTACAGATGAAGTAAAAAATTCTCCAGCTGCTAGTACTCCGTCTTGGTTAGACCACATTGCTGCAGTTACTTGATCCGTATCAGCACTTTCAACAATATCATCGCCTTGAAACTTTTTATATATAGGCTGTAATACTGGAGATGAAGGTCTACGTCTAACTTGCCTAATTCTAGGTAAGTCTCTTTTACGACCAACTCTTTCTATTTGATTTCTTCTCGGTGAACGGCTAAATTTGTCGCTATATCTTACCATGTTTTATCCTCTTAATATACTGCTCGTTCTAATATATTAGAACTTAAGTTTTCTTTATTAACTGTAAGGCTTATTGTTTGTACACCTCCAGTCTCGTTTCCTATAATAGTTATTGTGCAAGTTTTAGTCTCTATTGGTTGAGGTTTTGCAACTACTTGAAATCTTCTTCCTGTTACAGAAACAGACTTGGTACTGTCGCCTGCAAAGTCGGCTACTGTTGGATTAAATCTACTGTCAATTTCTCCTCCAGGAGCAATGTTTAAATATGCTGCATCTGTATCTGAAAGAATTGCAGTATATCCATATGTATTATTTCCATTTGCAAAGTTAACGGTTGTAGGAGTAATTATTGCACTTTGGCCACCAACAGTTAAAGTTATTGCTGAAGGTTGTACAGATAATACAGGCATTCTGGCAACGTTTTTAGGTAGCGTTACAAGTTTATATTTCATTACTTGTGTTTCGTCTGGTACCGCTTCAACTAAAGGTAAAGCTTCGATGGCTTGACCATAATAGTTTGAACCAAGAGAATGATTAACATCCCAAAGGTTGTAATCTATCTCGTCATCTGCTAAAGCATACTGTGTTATATTAAAATTTTCAGAGCCTTTAGCTAAAAGTTCTCTTCCTTTTTTGGTTAAAATTGCATCTACTGTTATTGTTGTTTTGTCTAAATATCCCATTTGGTTTACTCCTTACATTTTTATTCGTATATAAATATATCTTTTCGATAAAATTAGTTAACTATACAAATGTTGTTTACATATTATCTAACTAAATCTACCCGTTCTTGGATTAGGCCTTGCTGCCGTTCTTCCACTACCTCCTCGGGTTAAAGTTGTGACCCTATTACCTGTTCCTTCTCCAGCCGTAAGTACTTTTCCGTCTGCATTTTCATCTGCTGCTACGTATTTATATGGACTGGTCTCATAAAATTCAACAACTGGGCCACCATCAATTGTTTCTTTAGATTCCATGTTAAAGGCAGATCCTACCAACTTGCAACCATTCCAATATAAATTTTCAAGTGACGTTGCTTTATAATCTTGATATTCTGCAGGCTCCGTCAATGAATGGGATGGAAGTAATTTCCCGTTTAATCTAGATCCAGCATATGCATCAACTATGTTTGATAATATGTCTGCTTCTGGAATTGGTCTTCCTAAAGATTGACTAAAGGCTGTTGCATAATAATATAGTTGTTTTTTCTTTTCAAATGATGTTCGCATGTCTCCAATAAATGGTACAATTAGTTCACTTGTTAGTTTTCTATTTAGTCCATGCTTTTCAAAGCCTTGGGTAACTCCTTGGGCATTTGAAGCTGTGTAATTATCTAGTGTTCCTCCTCCATCTACACCACTTCCAAGTATAACTTGTGAATCAGTTCTGAATTTAGTACCTATGCTGGCTTTGGCGTTTCTTAGGTTTGCCAGTTTATCGTTTATTTGTATATATGGGTTTGGTGGAGTATGAATTATCATACCAACACTATCTCTTTGCCAATAAGGATTCCAAACCCTAGCTCCATTTGTTCCAGTGTTTCCAACGTCTGATAAATCTATAGTTGTATATATGTATCTAGATCCTAAGAATCTATGGTCATAGAACTCTCCATATTCAACTCCACCTTCTATTTCACCAACAGCTCTATTGTCAAGTGCTGCTTCTTTTTCTTTATTGGATAATGGTCGACCAAAACCATGCTTATTTTGTTGACTATTATTAAATGACGGCGTTAAACTTTGAGCACCTTCTCTTCCGTGTGGTCTGTTTATTGCTCCTGCCCTATAATATGATTCACTAAATACTCCACCTAATTCTGTAGTATTACCACTAGCAGATAATACCATTCCTTTAAGATCGCCTTCAATTGTGAACTGCATTGGAGTTTTATCTGAAACACTATACCCTTGAAGGCTTGCACTAGGTTTAAATACAACCTTTGGTCGTTCTAGTCCATGAGGTTTTACCAATAATCCTACTTGAGCATTTGTTCTAGCTGGAAGTAGTTGTCTAATTGTCCTAAATAAAGAATCATCAAAATATTTTAATATATATAAAAAATCAAAAAATGTTGGATTACCACTATACTTTCTAAAATAGTTGTTTCTTAATCCAGTTAATGGGTTGTATGTCTTTTTAAACTCATCACTTGGAGCACCAACAAAATCGTCGTATTGAAATGGACCAAATTCATGGGCAATATCTAATTCTATTTCGTCTACTGGAGAAAAATATACGCCTAATCTGTTTTCATCAACAGGATTAGTATCAGCTGAACTTATTTCTTTTTTTGCATCGTGTGCTAAGTTTCCTTTTAACGTATTATCTTCAAGTCTTATTTTTTCAGAATACGGAGATGGACCTATATTTCTAGGACTTAATGTATAGTGTCGTTCTTCTACTTCTTCGTATTGTGTTAATCCAGTATTTGTAAATCCTTTAAAAACTCCATCTGTAGTCATTTTAGCCACCGCCAAACTTGAGTGTGGTAGTAGGAATCTAAACCTGCTTTCTTTAAATGGATATATTAAAAGTCTTCCAGAATCTGGATGGCTTGAAGATATTATAGAACCATTTGAAAAATCTGTTCTTCCTAAGTCACACCCTAAGCTATATCTTAATAGCATATCTGAATACGAGCTAGTTGTGTTTCTTCCGTTTGCTATAGTTCTAGGGGCTCCAACATGCATATCAAAATAAGATTCGGTTAAATAATTATGATAAGTTCTCCATTCTTGTACAGATCCAGATAAAGCCTTTAGTTCGGTTAATGACGAAAAGCTAGATCCTAGTGTAGTTGCCCAAGTGTTAGACTTAATGTCTCCACCAAGATACTGTTTTAGTGTACTTGCAGTTTGTGCGGTTGGTACATTTAGTATAAGAGCGGGTGAGTCTATTGGCTGTTCAGTAATACCCCAAGCACTGTTGTTAGCTACACCAGCCGCTGTTTCACCGTCTGTAGATAATGATGCAGTTAACTGATGACTCATTCTACCAAATTGACTAAAGTCTCCTTGCTTTTTACAAAACATATCATATTTTAAACTTTGACTAACATGGTCGAGAATGTCTACTGATTCTGTAAATGCATAATGTTGTGTAATTTTGCTAGCATCATATCTCATTAAAGCAACATTCCACCAGTCTCCATCAAATATTGGGCCATAGTCTGTTGATGCAGTTACGGTTGGTTGCCCATTACTACCACTTAAATGAAAAACTAATCTTCCGTATGGACTGTCTGATGGTGCACTAGAATACATAGATGTTGTATGTTCTGCAACGATTGCTACACTACCGCTATGAAGATGCCATAATATAGTATTTCTTTTTAATGCAGAGTTATTACTTTTTCCTTCATGAGATAGATCTGGTATCTTAAACCTAAACTGTACCGTGTCTGGGTACCTCATTGGTCCTCTATCTGCGGTTGCTGGGCCCCATGGAGCTTCTAAATAAGATGCGCCATTTGAAGAGCTTTCCATTCTTAAACCGAAATTAAACCTGTCATATATTATTTTTGAATGCCTGTTTGGGAGTTTTTGAGGACCACCATATTCATATATCTTTAGTATAGACGAAGGCAACCCATATAAACTAGTTACAGACCTTAAACTTTTCTCTGCGCCTTTAGATTTATATATTCCTGGTAAATTATTTAGTATTCTTTTCCAAAGTTCTTTTGTTATTTCTTCCTTTGAAAATGATTGGTTTGCTTGGTCATTGTTTGCGTATGTAACCGATTGTGTGAAGTTTGAAGTATAGTTTATTGTATTACCACCAAAACTTCCAGAAGAATCTGTTCCCATGGCATACGTCCACAAATCATCAAAATCAAATCCTTGGTGCGGGAACCATCCAAAAGATTCTAGTACTGGTTGTATAAGATCCTTTGATATTCCTTCAAAAAGAGGATTACTTCTATCGTGTATGGATAATAATTCCTTTGCATAGAAATATATATAGTCAAAATGCTGGGCTAGCATGTCTACATATAAACCAAAATTAGCATTATTTTCCTGTTCTGTTATATGGCTAGGTACTAACCTATTTAATGAATTATCATTTGTAACGTCATATAAAGAAGCTGAGTAGATTGCTCCTGTTTGGTAATGTGGTTCTCCATCCTTTAAACTTCCATACCAAAGTTTTGCTTCAGCAGAGTTTACCTTTGCTAGAGTGTATGGCTCTTTTGTCGTTGTTTTTGGCCAAGTTAAAGGCCAGAAGTGTCCGTACGAAGAAGAACTATGGGTATTATTTTCATAGTATAGGTGTTGTTCAAACTCGTCAAACGTACTTATTACGCTTGCTTGAAGGTTTGTAAACTTTGTTAAGTTTGATTTATAAAAAGGTGATCCAGACGCCGCAGTACCAGACAGTCCAGATAAATTTGAAGATAGTGAGGCAACAGAGGAAGAATAATCTTCTATTTGTATAAGTTTATATTTAAAGTTTTCTAATCTTTCTACTGCTGAGCCAAAATGAACTAGTTTTGAAAAGTCTGATCCTTCTATTTTAAAATCAAAGTTTAGTGGAATTGTTCCTAAGCTTCCTGTTCGTTGACCTATTTTATTTAAAATCCTACTCCGTACATTATCTTGGGTAGAAACTAATTCGTCTAAAGTTTTCCATCCTGTTGGGGCTGGAGTATCATATTTGTCAGGTATTGAAAAATCTGCAGGAGCAAGCATGTATGGAGCGGCTTCTGGTGCTGTATATTCTACAAGTATTGGTTCAACTATTGATTCAATTACAGCTTTAACTATCCAAAGTTCGTCTTTTTCTTCAATATCATTTGGAAGAGGCTCATATAGTTTAATTACCATTGAGTGAGGAGATTCAGGATATGACTTGTAATCAATTAGCCAATTAGTTGCTACTAGAACTTCATTTCCTCCAAAATTTAATCTTACGTCTCTGAAAAAATCAACCTCTACGTCTATTAAATCTGGGTTTTGTTCTCTTCTTCCAAAGGCTAAGAATTCATCGTTTATACTTGCATCATCTATATTTTTTGGTCTAACTCTTATTTCTGTTCTTGAGTTTGATATTTCGTCTACAATTAAACTATCGGAATTATTACCGACTATATTTCTAAAAAAGTTATATTGTACATCAAATCTACCAGACCTATAACCTAGCTTTCGTATATCGTCATGTATATTAAGTTGTATGGTAGGAGATTGGTTTTTTGTATCTTCAACATTTACCGACCATGTGTTAATATTATATGAACTCTCTAGAGTATTATCTCCACTAAGAACATGTAATTCAACATAATCATCAAATAGTCCTAGTCCAAAGTTTGTAAACATTGGCCTACTTTTAATAAGCTTAATGTCTTTTGGGTCGTATGTATTTATTCTAGTTGCCATATATTTTTTCTAAAGCTCCTGGTCCCTATATGTTAATTTATCTACTTCATTTGTTCCTATAAAGGTAAATCCTGTATTATCTTTGTGGGCTTCATAGTCTCCCATACTTGTAAATTTAATATTTGATTTTCCTGGCTCAATAAAAAATATATCTGAAGATTTATCTTGGTAATATTTCCCTATGGCTCTTGACCTAGATAGATTTTTACTTCTTGCCGCTATTGAGCTTGCCTTTGTAATCAAAGCTTTTGATATGGTTGTAGCTTTTGGTAAATCTTTACCCTTGTAAAAATTAGGTTCTTGATTAGACTCTACCCATTGATTACCGTTCCAGTCAACTAAAAACCATCTTGAATCTTCTGGGTCATAATCAAAGTATGAATCAAATTGACTAAATTCAGAGTCATGGTCTTCATCTCTAACCAATGCTCCAGTTGGTAATCCATTGTCATCTAATTCACGTAGTAATCCTCCAAGTGGGTTAAGAAATATTGTTGTTGTGAAAGCGCTACCTTTTTCATTACTAATTTCACAAGTATATCTACCCCTTTGTTGTAATTGTATGTTATATAACCTAAGTACAGGTTCACTACCAACTATAGCGGCTTGGGCGTTTCCAATTCCATCAGCGGTAAATCTCCAAGTATACGTTAATCCTTCGTTAACTCGTGATCCATCGTCGTCTATAAAACTGTAGGCATCTACAAAAAATGATGCGTTGTTATTGGACGGAATTTGGTAACTAGGTTCTCCTAATTCTGGAAGAGTTTGAATTGTATATCCATCACTTTTACTACCATCCAACAATCCATATCCTGGATAACATTGAGTGTCTATTACCGTTGGAGCTTTATTTGGTCCATCTAGTGGTTGTGGTTGTACTGCTAATTCAGTTATTTCAGTGTCTACTATTCTGAGAAAGTCGTTATCGTCAAATACGTATCTTGCATTTGCAATAATCATTCTTTCGCCATTTTCTTCACTTTCTTCAGTTGATATAATTAATCCGCTTGGGTTTCTAACAACTTTTTCAGTTGATACTAAATTTAGTCCAGAATCATCACCTTCGTCAGAGGCCATTCTATTGTTGTTTGACGGCCTTACAGAAAGTGAACCAAGAGAATAGTCAAAATCATTTCTTAACTCGTATTGTTCTGGTGATTCGGCCGTTAGTTCTATTTTACAGGCTCTTGCAAAAGGTGTAAATGTTTCTTCAATTGTTTGAAACCTATCAACTTTGCCGGGTACGTTTCGCACGATTTTATTAGCAGGATATTTATTTCCTCTCGGTACAATTGGACTAGTTGGAAACTTAGAGCGCCTTCTTTTACTAGTTGGCATTGAACGCCTTGTTTTTCCTTTATTTGAGTATGCCATTATGATATCACCTTAAATATATAGTCGTTGTCAAATATTGATTGACTAGTTGGAAAGTTATAGCTTCCACCAACGGTTTTAAATACAAACCTATATCTTCTACCAGGATAAAATTGATCCATCCAAAGATTAAAATAATTTCCATTGTTATCTGCGCTAAGCTGGGTTCCTGGGTTATCATATGGAATAACAGTTTCATCAGTTACGTAGTCTCTAACAGAATAAAATGTTTGAGCAGGTAAACGATTATTTGTTAATGCAGCAGAAACGGTATCATATGTTTTTGCTGGAAACTTTTCTCTTACAACCAATCTAAATTGTTCTCTAGACGCTTGTTGATAATTTGTTTTCATATTTTTAATATCCACTATACTTTCAGTTAGTGTTGTATCCAATATAGATAACGTTGAAGCGACAGTTGTTTCTTTCCAAATTACTTCTAGTTTTGGTTGGTATACTGTATGTGTATCTGTTGAGAAGAATTGAAGTGAGCCGTATGGTTTACCATTTCTTTCTTCATCGATGTCACCAGTTTGTTGAGAGCCACTTCTTAACACAATAAGTCCGTCTTGAGCTATTGTTCCATCAATCCACTTACTTACAATATTTGTAATATCCATCCTAACGTCTGTTTTTTCGTAATCAAAGGATTGAGAAGCTGCGTATCCATAACTATCATACCATGTACCACCTCCAACGGTTGTTGAAAATGAGCCAGTAGATCCAGCAGACACTAAACTCTTACTTGCCCATAGATTACCTAAATATTTTTTACCGTCTCGATACGTCCAGCTTGCGCCTTCTGTTTGGTGGGTAAGTACTCCTCCTTCAGCTGTTCTTTGGGAGGTTCTACCTCTACCCATTAACCAAGATTGACTCACTGGAAAGGCGGCTAAAGAGTATTTATAGTCTATATTTTCTGCAGTTACAGTGTATAAATTAAGCATATATTTAGGCGTTGTTAGTCCTGGGTACGTACCAATCGTTCCATTCGCAACAGAGGCGGATACGGTTTTTAAATCAAAATCCATAAGAATTCTTGAGTTAAATGTGTTTGAAGTTGTTGAAGCAGAAACAGTTTTTACAATTTCTATTAATTCGTCTATTCCAGTATTCATACTTGACGTTGCTTCGTATATTGTTGTGTCTCTATTTGGTTTTATTGAATATATCATATTAAGTCTCCTAGTATCCTACAACCTTACCCCTAATATCTTTAGAGGGAAATTTAATTTCAAATATTGCTGGGTCCTGGGATGGATATACTATTTTATTTTTTGTAGCAGACGCTACATCATAAAAGTTTCCTGAGTATCCAGATCCTTTATCATATTTACAATGCATATTAAAATCTATAACTGTTTGTACGCCTTCAATTCTATCTAATTCTGTTGCGACGTTGCCTAAAAAAATTGGTTCATTGAATTGCCATCTGTCTATTGAAAACATTTCAGTTAGTTTAAGTATACACCTAGTTAAAATTTCTTTTCCTTGGTATCCAGGCAATGGAACAATTGAAAAATCTATTCCTAAATTTATTATAAATCCATCTTTAATATTTACGGCATCTGTTAATAATCTAAAGCTACTTAAGTAATTTCTAATATTTTCTTTAGTTACAATATTTGCCGGTGTTAATTGTTTAGCTGAGTTGTATGATAGTATATAGCAATTTATTGCCAAAGGATTACTAATACTTCCTCCAGTTTTAGGGTTTTCCTGTTCGTCTTGAACTAAATATGCTTTTGCAACGTTTCCAAATCTTCCAGGCATTGCATATATTCTAGAAATATAATCTTCTCTGGTAACTGCTCTATTTTGGGCCGCAAAAAACGCCATTGCATTTTGTCTTATTTCTTCTATTGTTTCTGCTGACTTTCCGCCGGCAGCTGGTTTTGGATTGTTTACAGCAATAGATCCTTCAACAAAACTTATTGCTGACGCTACTAATCCGTCTGTATCAAGAGAAAAATTAACAGAAGTTATTTCAGTTATACTTCCGGCTCGTACGTTTGCACCAACTCCTCCACCAGTAAGATATTTAATACTTAGATTAGTATTTGCTGGTGCCTGGCCATAGGCTCTAGTGAACATTGTATTGGATGGATCCCAAGCATTATCAATTTGAGCTATATTTCCGTACGGTAATGCTAATCCAACATTGTCTGGGTTAGGAATAATTAATTCGTCTGCTTGTCCTGAGTTTCCAGCACCAAATAATACTTCAGTACTCATATTTTCGCGGGTGTTTGTTACGAATCTTCTACTTGTTCGTCTAAGCTTTAGTAAGTAGGGAGTTTGCTCATTAAATTGAGATAACTCTTCGTCTTGTAGAGCTGTGTTTTGAACGTCTACGAATGCTGTTTCTTGAGCCAAGTAATCAACCTCATACCATTTGTTTCCATCACTATCATTTACGCTTAAAACCTCTATTACGTTTGGTTCTGGTAAAAGTATTTTATCGAATTTTTTAGGACTTTCAAAACCAAACGATCTTATTTTTTCTATTCCAGATTTTGCAAATACTGATTTCTGAAGTAAGAAACTTTCAGGATTACCGTTGGCGTCTATTTTATATACGGAAATATTTGTAGGATCAAATGAACTAGAAAATCTAAAGTCTAGAGGTGCAGTCGTAAAGAACGATTGGTTTCCTGAATTAGGAGCTGATACCGTCATTCCAGCGTCAACAGTTGGAGCATACTTAAAATCTGGAACAACATTTGCCCCTGATCCAAATGGCGGTAATAATATAAAGACATCTAGTTCTACTGTTGCTGCAACTGATGGCTTTACCCTGTATCCTAAGCCTTTTGCAATTGACATAACGTTACTTCTTTCTTGAGCCTCTGTTAGTAAACTTTCCCTTAATTGGTTGTCTATATAATATGAAAGAACGTCTCCAACGTATGCTGCCATTTCTATGAATATCATTCCAGGTGAAGATTCATTAAAATCATTAAACGTATCTGGAAAATAAGTTTTTGAATAGTCTATAAGCTTTGTCCTAAATTGAGAAAAATCTTTATTTAGGTATCTTAAATCTTTTTTTACGGTTTGTAATCCCATGTTAATCTGCCTTTATTTCTAGTACAATTTCTTTTTCATCAATTGTATTGTTAATTAAACTTATTGTTAGGTGGACAATAATACCGTGATTAATATCTGCATAAGACGTTCCTTCTTGTGGGTTTTTCGGTATTTCTGTCGATGCATCACTAATTATAATATATGGTAGCCAGAAAGCAATTGCATCCTTTATTTCAGATAATACCGCTTCCCTAAGGTTTGGGTAATTTGGTTCAAACAAAAATCTTCTTATATTTGTTCCAAAGTTTGGATGCATTACTCTTTCACCTTTTACAGTTAATATTAAATTCTTAACATTTGAGACAGCTTGGTCTATAGATAAATAATTTTTATCAAATAATCTACCATTTGAATTTATAAACGGTAGTGTTAATCCTAAAGATATGTCTTTTTCAAAATCGAGAGGCTCAATTCTAAACTCTTCTCTTCCTGGACCCGGATTGGTGCTTCGCTTTACAACCTTTCCACGAGTTGGATCTATTTGAAAGTTATCTTCGTTATCTATTATTGGACCCATGGTTTATTATTTTCCTTTCTTTTTATCTATTGCTTTCATTAAACTACTATAGTCTCTGGTTAAAGCTTGCTCTACGTCAGGTTGTACTTCAACGTGTTGCCTATCTGCTGGAATCATTTGCTGAGCAGTTGGCTTACCACCAAACATTTCTTCATGGGATTGCATTCCCATCATTGCTGCTAAACCAGGAGTTCCAGCTCCAGCGTCTGTTTTGTTGAGCTGTCTGCCTCCCATTGTTGGCCATTCTTTTTCACTAGCCGTTTGGTTTAGTGCTTCATTTAAAATAGGGTTTTCAGTAAAGTTTTTTACTTCTGCCGTTTTATTAAATAACGTGTCTGCGTGTTCCATCATTTGATTAAACTCAGGCTTGCTTGACGGTTGTTTTTTATTTAGTTCTTCTTTTATTGCCAAACGAACCTCTCGTTTAACAACTTTTTTTATAACCTCTAGTAATGTAGATTTTTTCATAATTTTTCCTCTCTGGTAATTCACTATTTATCAATATATAAATATCAATTAATAGCAAATATTAACTATAACCATGGCAACGTTACACCAGAAGTTGTATTTACAGCTGTTCCCGTGGAAAACCACTGCAAAGCAACTAAAGATAGTAATTGCGGGGCTTGGCCCTTCGATGTTATTTCAACAATAGTACCACCTTGCTGTTCCCATATTGGGCATGGAGACGATGGTGGAATCGCTGCAAAGGCTGGAAGCATACCCAAAGCCAATGAAGCCGCAAAAGCAGCTGCTCCAGATTTTAGTAATGTAAGTCCTGGATCTTTATCTTGATTAAACGCAGTAATAAATATACCAAAGGCAGCCTGTCTAGCCAACATTCCAGCAACAGAAGGAGGGGTTGGATTACCAAAGCCATTGTAAAAGGCATCTGCCCAACCATTGGCAAATGCTATGGCGTTTGGTGGTGGATTTGCCTCTAATTGGGCTACTGCTGATGCGAATGCTGCTGGGTTAAATGCCATATTAAAGTGTTTTGTTTTGTGGGCTTAAGAATTCTTTAAGCCTGCTTTTTATTGATGAATATTGGGCAGCGTTGATTGGTGGGCCACTTGGTCCAACTGGAGTAGGGTGGGTTTCGGCTGCAAGTGCGTCACATAACTCTTCTAATAAACCAAGAAGCGTATCCCCTAAAACTACAGGTTCTACGGCGTCTAGTCCTAAATATATTTCAGGGCTATTTATTATTGTTTCACCTCCACTATCAACATTAAACGTTCCATTGGTGGATATTCCAACAGTTTCGTTTCCTATAATTAAAATTGCGTCTTCTTTTGCATTAAACAATAATCTGTCTGAATTTATAATTACCTGTTTTCCTGCATATTTATTTGGGCTATCTGGTTTATACGCCATAATTTATCTCCTATGTTAAAAAGTCCCAAGTCGGATGGCTTCTAGGTACTCTAGAGAACATTCCTTGGCCAGGTTGGTATTCCCAATGCCAACGTTCTTTTGCAACTGTTCTTATAAAACCATATTGGTGCATGTTTGCTACAATCCACCTCCATGTTTTAGATGTTTCTTTATAACCCTTAAAGTCTGGATCTCTTTTTGGATGTCCCCACCTTTTACCCATATCTGTATTTATATCAAATGCTTTACCATTTTGGTGGTTTGAATGTCCCGGGCCTGCAGTTAGGGGGTTAAAATAGTCTGTTTGTCTTATTTGATCTGACCAACCATCGTCATTAGTTCCAGCAGGTTTATTTAATCCAGATTTGGTACCGGCGTACTTTTTATCGGCATTTCTTCGTCTAAGGGTCATTTGTCCATCACCTCCAAATCCTTGGCCTGAATAAGACTCCATAGGTCTAAATCCACTGTTGACCTTAATCGTTATTCCGTCTTTTGTTGCTGCTTGTTTTACGGTTAATATTTTATCTGCAAATGCTTTGTTTACAATTTTACCGTCTATGACTACGCAAGTTATTGTTTCAGTAAATTTACCTCTCCTATATGCGTCATATTCTCCAGCTTCTTGTAGTTCTTCAACAGCTTCTTGTATATCTTCGTCGGCTGCTACCTCTGTTTCTGATACTGGACCTTGATCGTCTTCTCCATTTTCAGCGCCTCCACCTCCAGCAGCAGGTTGTGCTTCTGCATTTCCTCCACTACTTGCACCACCACCAGTTGGAATTTCAGCAGCATCTGGTCCTGCAACCGCCTCTCTTTCTGCTTCTTTTGCGCTTTCGTATGCTTGTCCATAAGAATCTGCCAATTTAGAGGCTACGTCTATTGGAATACTTTGACCTGACATCATCCATATTCCTGCAGAATCTTCATTTATACTTTCTATATGATAACCACTGTCAGTTGTTGAGTGACCAGTTGATAATATAGTTATAGGATCTCCATCAATACCATCCTTTGACCAATCATTTTCGGTTTTAGGTTCAGATACAGTACTACCAAATCTTAAGGATTGGCCAAATCTTCCTTCTAATATTGTGTCACCTTCATATGGAAAAATCCTGGCTATTGAATCTGGTACAAATGTTTCCCCAAATGGTAAATCATTAACGTCTCCTTTTGCATTACCTGTAAACGTTCTATAGTTCTTATCATCTCCACCAGCTTTATTTATATTATAACTAGCAGCTGGTAATCCGTTTTGATTGACCCCTTGCCATACTCCAACAGGCATACTCATATAGTATTTTTCAGTAGCTGTACTTCTTAGTTGGGCGGCTCTTCCAGCAGCTGCTAGTAATACAACAATTTCTCCCAATAAAGGATACTGCCTTAGGTTTGGAAATAGTGGATTATACCAACTACAACTATCTCCAGAAATACCAAATTCTCTTGGAAAAGCTCGCGCTTGTATACTACCAATTACCCTATATTGGCTTGGGTTAAACGCAGGGTGTGATGGGTCTAATATTATATCAACAACCTCTGCAGATTCTAATAGTCCAGCTTGCGTAGCTTTGGCTGTGTTATTTGCTCCAGTTACTGATGGGTTGCTTTTCTTACTTGGTCTTATCCTTGGCATTTTCTTCTTCCCATTTTACGGGTTTTTCAGTTTCTTTTATTGTTTCCATTAATTGTTTTCTTTCGTCATCACTAAGGCTAAAATCTCCGCCTTCAGATTCTGACCTAACAGCTGCTCTTTGTACTATACTTGCCATTTTAACTAGCATATCATCATTCTTAATACCAACGTCCAAGTAGTCTTTTATTAATGGTACCAATATAGTAGCATCGCTTATATTTTTAATTAGCGGATGTAGTTGAGCAATTAAAGAATTTATCTGCTTATCTTTTTTCTTTGAGTTGGTGTGAATCTCTTTTAATAAGTCAGAAAAATTCTTACCTTGAAATATTTCTTCTTCAAACATAATAATTCCCTTTAGTATAAATATCAGATTCCGATAAAAATAGAAAAGGCCCGGGAGTTTATTCCCGAGCCTAATTGATTATGTGTTATTTATACTATTTTTTGTTTACAAAAAATTGAGCAATAATAACTAATACTACCAATCCTACAAAACCACCATTACCTAGTGAGTTTACAAGTCCAGTTAGATTAGCAATAACGTCCATTCCAAATACTGTACTACCTGTTAAGACTGTCCATAAGATTGTTACTGGTAAAACTGCCATCATAATTGATAATAGTCCACCAAAAAATCCATTTACGTATTTAATTACATTTTCCATTTGATTTCTCCTTTTGTTTAATTTGCATTAATAATTGTCGAGAGCATTTACCCATTATTGGGTGTTAATTAAAATTTAAGACCAAACCCTAATGTAAGGTTTGTAGTCTTTTGTGCGGTGTTATAAATCACCTTTGGGTCTACGTATATACTTTTGTGTATAGTAAACATTTTACCTAAACCGATACTTAATGATTCAGTATCTAGTCCGCTTGTTGCAGCATATACAAAATATCCCTTTACAAAGTATCTTGCATGGAAGTCTAATTCCATATCTACTGTTGAGTCTGCTTGAGATACAGATAATCCAACCATTAAGTTGTCCATTACCCCATATCCAACAGTTGGCGCAACTGCCAATTCTGTCCAAGCCACGTTTGCAACGTCACCAGTACCTACGTACCAATCGCCTTTTGTCTGTGCTTGCGTTGCTAAAATAGTTGCGCAAGCCATTACTACTGTTAAAATAATTTTTCTCATAAAATTTCCTCTCTTTGTTTTTGCTTAGTTGAATGCTCTCTTCATTAAGCCTTTATTGAATAACCTCGTGCTATTCATATAACCTTTATTTAATAACCTATTGTTATAACCGAATATAAATATACTTTTTTAATTAAAAAATTTCCCTTCTTGGAATTTTGTGAATTTATCACTAAAATCTTCCTTTATGACATTCACAACCTTTGTAATGTGTTGTGTTTTGGTGTCAGTCATTTCTCGTATTAGTATATATAATGCTTTTTTGTTAAATATTTCTATGTTTTTTCGTTCTTCAAATAACCTTAATACTGCATAGGCAATCTTTTTGTCTCTTTGGGATCTAAATCTTTCTGGTACTACGTTTTGATAATATTCAGGGAATCGTTCCATAAAAACATCAAGATCGTCTCTATAGTCTTGTGTTGCTGATTCTCTACCTAAGTCTCGTTCTCTGTCTATTGCTATAATTGGTTTTTTAGCCTTTAAGTCTCTATAGTTTTTATTATTGTTTTGTATCAAATAATTTTTTGCAACTATTGAAAAATAAGAAAAAGCTTTTCCTTTTCCTTCAACAAACTTTGGTAATTTTTCCAACATAAATGCTATAACCTCGTGCTGAATTTCTCTTGGTCCACCGTCAAAATAGTAAAACTTAAAGGTGTGTATAATATTTTCTGCCAATTTCATCAAGGGTTTATGTATAAATCCGTTATATACTTTATTTTTCAATATTTGAGAATCTTCTTTGTTATACGCTATGATGGCGCGTTCAGCCTCAAGGGTAAAGTACATCTTAGTTTTCCTTGGCCTGCCCCGTTTAGTTTTTAAGGCTTCTATAGCTGCTAGCCTTCTTTCTTCCTCTAACTCGGCATAGAATTGCTGGACAGGACTAAGTTTTTTATTTTCCAAAGAGATTCTCCAATTTTTTTATTTCTGCACTTATCATAGTATAAATCGATCCAACCTCGTCATCAGATTCAAACATGTTTTTTGAGTCTAATTCTTTTATATTGAATAATATTTCGCTAAGAGATGTGTAATATGCCATCAACCAATCGTTTGCTTCTTCGTTTGCCTCATCTAATTTATCATTTTTTCTGAATAAGTTGATATTAACGTATATTGATACAACTAATAATATTGATAGTATCCAAATCATTTATTATCCCCAAATAAGTCTTTAAATAAGTCTGCTGCGTTATCATTTGCGTTAGACACTTTGGGTTTTTTGCCATATGGTTTAGGGTTTTTACTAATAGATTCGACAATCTTATTACCAAATTTCCAATTTTCATATTCTATTCTGGAAGCCATGTGATCTGCGTGATGCAGTACTATTGGTAAATTATTCCACAAAGCTTTTTCTTTACCATAAGGTTTAAGGTATGCATCATTTGCTGAGTCATATACTCCATCATGGGTCAGTATAGCTATCATTTCATTTTGCGAAAACTTTATTCCAAAATTTGAAAGCAGCCATATACTCCTATGTGGAACAGTCATATGTTGAATATTAGGGTTAGGATCGTAAATCTTACCTTGATTTTTTCTATGCCATTCACTAGGGTTAGGTACGTAATATTCATTGTCAACGTCTCCGGCTTTACCTAAGTCGTGGTTGAGGGCTGCAAACATTAGTTCTTCGTGAGAATAATTAGATACATGGGATCCCATATCTTTCCACATATTGTATACTTTGTCTGCACACGACATTACTCTTAGTACGTGGTCCACATATCCACCAGCAAAACAGTTGTGAAAATGTTCTATTCCAGACGCTGGAGCCAACATCATAGTTTCGCCTAATTTATTATATAGCTCTAGTAATTTGTTTTTTCTATCGCCTTCAAAATTATCTTCTATTGACTGAATCAATTTATTCCAGTTATCTAGTATTTGTTCTTCTGTTAAATTCATATTATTTACTTATTTTTTTTCCTAGTATTAAAGGGGATCCATCTTCATGTTTACATACGTGAAAGCAATTAGACTTTTCCCTAATTATTAGGGAATTACCTTTGTACGATGGATAATTATTATAAACGTAATCTGTTATTTTTGCTATAGTTTCTTCTGTCATCTTTATTCTCCGTATAAACTAAATTGTTTTGGCGGTTCTGGAGCTTTTTCTACTTGGTTGATAGAATATACTTTTCCATCAAATGCTGCTAGATGGTAATCCCTACAGCCAGTATCTCTAAATACGTATTCTAATCCGTCTGTTAGTGAATCAAGTATTTTATCTGTTCTACCAACAGGTTTCCATCTGTCTCCTGGTGCTACTCTTTCTAGAACTAATGCTTTAATGTCTTCAGTTTTTTTCATATTAATCAAATAGTAATTTCATTTGTTGTTTATCTTTATCTAAATTTTTGTCTTCAATATTGCCAAAGGTTTCCCTAACAGATTTTTCATGGTATCCAATCGCATGCGCCATTCGAACGCATATAACTTTAAACTCACTACAAGTCATGTCGTTTGGAAGCTTTAATTCAATTGATTTTGCTTCTTTTGTTTCGTTACCTCTTTTATATATTAAAAAGTCGTAGTCTTCATCCATATTAAAAATCTCTTAACCGTTATTATTGGTAAATACATTATCCATACAATTGAAAGAAAAAATAATACAAACAATATTATGATTAGTACAATAATAAGGATAAGTATTTCTTCTAGTAATTCTTTCATTATGTTATAATATAATAAAAAATATTCAAACAGAAAAATAATTAGTGAAGTTTATTTGTTTTTGTATAGTTTTAAGTATTCTTCCCTATTAAAGTTTCTAGGAAATTTTGCAGATGCCACCTTAGAGTGGAGTTTTATTTGGCTGAGAATTGGTTTTTTGTCTTTTTTCCAACGAGTTTTTGCTAGTTGTTTTTTCAAACTATTCAAATTTAATGCTGCTGTTGTTATAAGCTCTTCTTTTTCTCTTTTTGTCATTCTGTCAGATTTTTTTCGATCTTGCTTTTCAGTTGGATTAATAGATCCTTTTAACTCAGGTACCTCTATGCCTTTATGATATACATTTCCATCCTTGTCAACAAACTCTTTCATTAGCGTCCAGCCTCTAGGTTTATCTGATTTTATGTATGTTGATGTTTCTACTGGTCCAACTAATTCAGCCACACAGTCTGAGCATGTTGTTGCTTGAGTATCTTCTCCGCACCTTGACATTTGGCCACATCTTTTACATTCCATAAATTTATATAGCGCTCCTTCTCTTTCATTCCAAGCAGTACCTTTTCTATATTCTGTGTGGTATTCTATTTTTTCTTCTTTCATAACAATCCCTTATTTCTTAGTTGGCCAACCTTAACACGGGTCAGTTTACCTTGTTTTAATAACTTTGTGTAATATGCTTTATCTTTTTCTTTGTATATCTTTAAGTCTTTATCTTTTTCAATATTTGGTGTTGCTAGAATTTCTTCATTCTTCTTTACCATCTCTTCAACTGGATATGGTTTATTAAATTCATATCCTTCTGGTACAGACATCACTACTTTATTTAGATGTTCATTTCTTTTTTTAAAATAGGTTTCTGCTGTATCTTCTGGTTTTTTGATTTGGGCGAATGCCATATTGGCTGCGATAACAAGGGCTATAGCTAATGGGTCAAATACAAATATAATCATTAATAAGAACCAATTAACAACTTGATTCATATCATAACCTGTAGTTTCCGCTAGATATTTAAGCGGTCCTAACTCTCGTTGGTCTTCATTGTCTACTTCTTTTTCTAACATTGCCATATCTGTTCTTGTAATAGAATCAGTTATTGCCGATAGTTTTGCATTTATATCATTTCTGTCGTTAAGTGTTCTAGCTAATTCAGCTTGAAGAGCTCTTCTACTTGAAGACGAGGTTGTTGTTATCAATTGGCCTGATGGTTTATCTATATATTGAACCTGTACTGGATTAGATAATGATATTCTCAAATCAGAAATTGACTTTGTTAAACCTTCTTTTTCGTATTTAATATCCTGTTTTGTTTCTTCAAATCTAACTTGCTTTTGCTGTAATATTGCAAGTGACTTATCAAGTAATTCTGACTGAGTTGCTGTTGATTGATATGCTCCAGATAAAAATCCGTATATACCTCCACTAGTTATAATCATAAGAACAAAACAGGCTATAGCTAAATAGGCTCTTAACATCTTATTTATAGTATCCCAATATTGATACAATAAGGATGCAACGACTAACTTTGCAAACTCTAGAGAACCTGCCATTATAATTACCTGTAGGCTGGCTCCTGCAAATAGCTTACTTAGTCCAAAAACTGAATAAAATGCTGCAGACCCTGATACCGCTAGTGCAGAAATTGCGATTAGTATTGGAAGAATTTTAGCTTTCATAATAAATAATTATAGTTTTTTAATTGAAAAGTGATAAGTATATAAAATAACCTCTTCTCCATCAAGAACATCTACAACATCTTCAGACTTAGATTTAAGTTCATTTCCATTTGTTTCAAATAGTTTTTGTATATTATCAAGTACGTCTTTATTTGTTGAACAAAGAGATAGCATACCAAAACTTGAACTAACATTAACAGAAGTTGGAGATAGATTTGCCGCTTTAAAATAGTCTGAATAGTTTAAAGATTCTTCTATTGATTCTCTAATACTTTCTCCCTTGGATAATCTTCCAACATATTTATCTAGTAGATCCTTTGGGCAATTATCTATCCAATCATTAAAAAAATCGATATCGCCATGGAAGAGGTCTTCTTTATCTTCTTTTCCTAGTAGATTCCACAACACCCTTGTGACTATATCTTCAGCATCTTTTATTTCTTTATATAATGTTCTATTTGCAATATTGTTAAAATATTCTGTGAAGTCGGTTTTAAATTTTTCAGTGGATATTGAATCAACCTCTATTTCTGTCAATGAATCAACATACGTTTGCATGTCGTCTTCAATATTGTCCCAAAAATTAGAGGTGTGGTCTAGCACATCATCAATTTTCCACAAATGTCTTTTTCCTATTCCCATAATAATTTTAATTCCACCAACCA
>TARA_R110002074_G_scaffold157046_2_pt1 | contig 33628 bp, 16 predicted proteins | sample TARA_R110002074 | Tara Oceans TARA_R110002074 (sample SAMEA4397215) | marine metagenome | biome: Polar Biome; feature: [MIX] marine epipelagic wind mixed layer (ENVO:01000061); material: water (ENVO:00002006), including particulate matter (ENVO:01000060) such as... | depth 10-100 m | reverse complement strand
TTTAATGAAGTTATTGATATTTTTTCAAACGGTATTACTAGCACAGACAACAGCGCAGATGGTATTACATTTACAACACCAACTGGTGCAAATCAAGATTTAGTTGATGCAAAAAATCAGCTGCAAGCTAACAGAGAATTTATAGCACAAGAAACCTTAGCCTATGTAAATGCTAATAATCCAAAATATAATGTATCTACTGCAACATATAACCAAAGTACAGGAGATATGGTTCTTACAATAGGTTCGCATAGTTATACTACAGATGACTATATAAGATTAGGAAAAGAATCTTTAGCATTTAGTTGTACATACGGCCAAGGTGCTCATACTTATGTAGGTGGCACTGTAACAAATGCAATTACAATAACTGCTGGTGCCGTACAAAAAGACGTAACAGCGGCAACATATAATTATGCAACCGGCATATTAGAAATGACAATTGGATCGCATAGTTTTACAGCAAGTGATACTGTAACTATTGGCGCAAATAAATTAACATTTACTTGCGATGCAGACAGTAATGCAACAAATCATACATACCCAAGGGCAACCGATCCAGCAGCTGGTAATGCATTAGCTATCACAGCCGTAACAGGAACTACAATTTCAACAAACGTAGGCGTTATTTCAGCCGCTGCTAGTTCAACTAAAAAGTATCCACGTAATAATGCAGACCCTGCATACAGTTCTAATTTAAGAATTACTGCGGTAGCTAGTAATACTATTACAGTTAATGTTGGACCAAACACAACTAATCCTACTGTACATACATTTGAATCTGCTACACCTGGTGCAGTTACAACTGGATACAATCAAGATAAGTGTTTACGAGATGCAAGATATCTAGTTGATGCTTTATCACATGATATTTTATATGGCGGAAATAGTGCATCTAGAAAAGTTGCACAGAGTTACTTTGAATACGGAGTTTCACAACTTCCAAATGCTCAACAAAGAACTGCTATTGTAAATGCATTTACGCATATTGCAACTAATGTAATTGGAGATATCATACAGGAAATAACAGTTTCTCCAACAAGATCAAAATTTACTCCTACTACTGGTACAACATATGCTCCTGCAACAGGACAAATGAAACTTGTTATTGGTTCTCATAATTTACAATTAAGTGAACTAGTTAAAATTGAACCAAGTGGCGTTACATTTACATGTGCATTAGATGGTAATGCAACTAATCATGCATATCCTAGAGCTACTGATCCTGCAATACAAAGATCATTTACTCCTACTACTGGTACAACTTATAATCCAGCAACTGGTGAACTTGTTTTGGCAATCGGATCGCACAACTTAACAACAAATATGCAAGTTGTTATTGCACCAAACAGTATTGTGTTTACTTGTACAAAAGATACAACTAAACCAAAAACATATCCTAGAAGAACAGACCCTGCGTTTCAGAAGGGCCTAGATATCACAGCCGTTACAGCTACAACTATTACAATGAATGTTGGAGTATCGTCAGATGTATCTACGCATACTTGGGTAAGTTCAAAAACAAATTGTGTAACTACAGGACTTCTTCCAATAATTGCCTTAGACGCAACTTCTATTACAGTCGATGTTGGAGCATCATCAGATGTATCTACACATACCTGGGTAAGTTCTGTAACAGATAGTGTATCTCTTGGAAACTTTATTGTGCAAGATACATCAAATGGCCCAGCTAGTAGCAGCGAAGCAGCTGACTTAGCCGGACTAGTAACAAACATTAACAGTGTTATTACAGCAAATAGTTTAAGTGGATTAGTAGCACTATCAGCACCAAGTGTATCTTGGGCAAGTACTGCTCTACAAGCTGACTATAATACGATTGCTGCACAAAAAGCAGGATTGGCAACATTAGTAACAGCGTTTATTACTGAAACATTTGTAGGATTTAACTTTAATAGTACAAGATGTTTAAGAGATACAAAATATATTGTTGACGCACTTACATATGATGTTTTATACGGCGGTAATAGTGCAACTGTTGAAGTAGCAAAAAGCTATTGGGTTGGCACAGCATCGCAAGTTGATGGACAAAAAGCCGAAACGGCCGCTGCATTAGACTTTTTGTCAACAATTTTAACTAATGTATTGCAAGATACTGCACTCGCATATGTTTGGCAATCAGGCGTAGCACAAGATATATCAGCTGGTTCAGCTACTCCAACTGAAGTAGCTACTGCACAAAACTTACTAACAGTAATTAAAGACGTAATTGAAAACGGCTTAGATAATTTACCAACAATAACTTACCCAACTTATCAAACATGGGTTGATACTAGTGTAATGGACGGAATATCAAATCTGTTATCACAAAAAGCAACTATTCAAAGTGACACAGTTGATTATATTAACACAACATACAATGGATATAGTTACGATCAAGCAGCATGTGAAAGAGATACAGGATACTTAATTGATGCTATAACACACGATGCATATTACACATCAAACATAGCAACATTAATTGCAACTAGAGCGTACTTCTTAGGTGCAGCACGTTACTTGCCAGACTCACAAGTAACACAAACTGTAGCTGCATATACACATTTACAAAGTGTAGTTGACGATTGTATTCAGGGCGTAGCAGTAACACCGCAAACAGGAAATAGTGTATCACAAGTACTAAGTGGAAACTACGGCGACTCAGCAGTAGCTACGCAATTCAAAGACTTAATTACTATAACAAAAACAGCTATTAACAATAAAACACTAGTTGGAACGCCAGCAGAAATTGAACCTAACTATAGTTGGATTGCACAATCTACTAGAGATAATTGTGCATTGTTCTTTGCACAAAAATCTAGCTACCAAACAAAAGTTATAACTTATCTTAACGAAAATATAATTGGATTTAGTTACAATATTGACAAGTGTAAGAGAGACACTGGATATATAATCGATGCTGCGGTATACGATATGATGTATGGCGGCGACAAGCAAACAAGACGAGCTGCACTAGCTTATTACAACGGTGCAATTTTAGGATCAATATCCGGATCAGCATACTCAGATCAATCTGGCGTAACTGCTTATGCAAATTATTATCTTGCTGATATTATTAAGAAAGTTGCAAGTAACGAAGTAGTAACAACTAGCTTTGGCAACACAGCAACACAAGCACTTACAATACCAGATGGTAGTACATTGTTAGATAGTTCTGAACTGCCAGGAACAGAACTTAGCTTGCTTGTTGACAGAGTAGGACGTGCGATTTATGATAAGAGCATGGGCGATTGGTTTGAAAGAGAGCACAATCACACATTGGGTAATAGTATTTACAATACCGAAAGAGATGCTATTTTATTAGCAGAATCTGCGATTGTAAATACTGCAATTTCAAATCTAAACTTAACATACGGTGGTATTTTTGATATTAACGTTTTCCCTGGTGTTATTAGTGTTACTACAGATAAGCTTGCAAGCTTAAACAATGTTAGTACAATTAGTACTTCGGGTCACGCATTTGAATATGTAGGCGCTGGTATAACATATAACGCATTGCCGTTCTTTGGAGGTACAGCAGATCCAACAACAGAGATTATCGAATTAAACAACGGTAAGATTTTTGCTGGTGGTACAGTTGATCAAATTGGTAACTTTAGAGTTGGTAACTTCTTTGGTGTTAATGCACTTACAGGTAGTATTACACTTAACGCTAACGAAATTGATTTGTCAGGATTAACAAGTGTTGGACCGTTTATCAGATCTGGTATTCCAGTTGGTGTTGAATTAAAAGAAGTTAGTGACAACGATGCACTTATTTCAAGTATTGGTACACAAGACTTTAATACTGCACCAACACAAAAAGCTGTTGCAAACTATGTTGAAGCAAGATATTTAAATAAATTAACTGGCGGTGCTATTATTGGTGACGTAAGTCTTACTGGAGATGTTGCAATTAACGGCGGTGACTTAACTACAACTGCTACAACTTTTGCTCTAGCTAACACTGACGCTACTACAATTAACGCATTTGGCGAAGCAACAGCAATTAACATTGGTGCTGCAACAGGTACAGTTACAATTAACCCAGATGTTACTATTCAAGGTGTACTTACTGTTAACGGTAACTTAGTATTTGATGGCGATGTAAACATTAGCATACCAGATCAAACCTTACAAGCATATAGTATTACAGAAGGTACAGAAGACTATATTAGTATTAATACACGTCAAACTGAAGAATCAATTACGTTTGGTACACAGCCTAAAATTATTATTAGTAACACAACTAATAGTACATCAAAAGATACAGGCGCATTAGTAGTTGACGGCGGCGTAGGTGTTGAAAGTAATATGTTTGTTGGCGGAGCATTTGATGCAGACGGCAACACTACAGTTGGTTCAGATAGAACATCAAATACACACATAATACGTGGTAAAGTTGATATTGACATTCCAGATGCTAGTATTAATAACTTTAGAATACACGAAAATTTAAGTGAATATTTTAATGTTATCACAACTGATGGTAGCGAGCAAATTAAACTTGGTACAACACCAAAGCTTATTGTAGAAAATAATACAAACGCAACTACATCAACTACTGGTGCTGTGCAAATTACAGGTGGTTTAAGTACACAACAGAATTTATACTCAGGTAACGATGTTATTGCTGACAGAGATGTTATTGCAAAAAGAGATATTGAGATTCAAGGTAATGATATTACAACGACTCAAACTACATTTAATGCTATTAACACTGTTGCTACTACAGTAAACGCTTTTGGCGCAGCAACAACACTTGCTATTGGTGGAGCAACTGGAACACTAACCCTCAATAACGAAATTATAATTATTGACAGTGTTGCAGGTTTACAGATTCCAGTTGGTAATACTGCACAACGTCCAGCAACAGTTACTGGTAGAATTAGATTTAATACTACTACAAACGCATTTGAAGGATATGACGGCGTTGCATGGAATAGCTTGGGCGGCGTAATTGACGTAGATCAAAATACATACATCAAAGCAGAGAACTCGCCAGGTGCAGATAATAACGAACTAGAATTCTTTACTGAAGGCACACGTAGAATTAATTTAACTACATCGGATATGTTAGTTGAATCAAGTACTACTGTAACACTTAATAATACAACCGAAAGTACAAATCACGAAACAGGTTCACTAACAACACTAGGTGGTGTAGGTATTTCAAAGAACTTGCATGTGCAAGGATTTATTAGCGGCGCTGCAAACGGAGTATTGCAACTTACTGATTTAGGAAGTGACAAAATTCTAATTGCTGCAACTACTATTGAAACACCTGATCAATTAAAAGTTATTGCAAATGCACCAGATAGTGCAGCAGACGATATTGTTTATCCAATTAGTCTAGCACACCATAGTGTTAGCGGATCGCCAACAGTAGGAAGTGGTACCGGTCTAAGATTTGAGCTAGAAACATCAAATGATAATTACGAAATTGGTGGACAAGTAGATGTAGTTGTAAGAGATATAACTGGCAATCAAGAAGATTTTGATATGATCTTCAGCACAATGATTAACGGTAGTGTTGTAGAGAAATTAAAACTAGGCGAAACTACATCGACATTTACTACAGACGTATCTGTAAATAATGACACGCTAGGTACTGATCAAACTACATTTAACTTATTAAACACAACAGCAACCACAATTAATATTGGTGGCGCTGGCACAGCAATTAATATCGGTGCAGCAGGCGGAACATCGACATTTAATCAAAACGTTACTGTAAACGAAACGTTACAAGCAAATGTGTTAACATTAACTACTGACTTAGCTGTACAATATGGCGGTACTGGACGTAGTACTTTTGTTCCAAATGGTATTGTGTTTGGCGATAATGCAAATCAGTTACAAGTTACTGAAGCAGCAGGTAGTGCAGATATTAATACATCATATCAAGTACTTACAGTAACAGATGGTGGCGACGATACACCAATATGGACAGATACATTAGACGGTGGTAGCTTTTAATTAAAAAAGCTATCACTTTACTTCCTTGATAAATACATTAACACGATTACTATCGTATTAATTTGGGCGTCTTTATAGACTTTTTTGCCCGTACCTAAATAGGAGGTAGCCTACATGGCAACTAGAATTAGACATAAACGATCCGCGGTCGCTGGCAAGCAACCAATTGTTTCTCAATTAAACTCGGGTGAATTAGCAATTAACACTGCTGACGGTAAAGTATATTTACTAAGAGATGACAACACTGTACAAGATATTACAAAACGTGTATTTGAAGGTAATACTTCTCTTACAGTTGACGACTTGTCAGATAGTACTTCCGCTGCAATTACCGCAGTAGTAAACAATGATAGTAAAATGTCTATTACAGATAACGGAATCGATATTAACGATGATGTTAGATTAAGTAACGCAAATACACTTACATTTAGAGAATTAGTAGCATCAGGAACTGATGGCGTTTCTCTTAAAGCACCAGACACATTAGACGCCGGGTACAACTTAACATTACCTCCTATTACAGGTACCATTGGGCAGCTATTAAAAACAGACGGTGCAGGAAATCTAAGTTTTACTGATCCAGATATTTTTGGCGGTAATGTTGTTTATGTTAGTGCCGAGCAAGGCGACGACATTAATGACGGACAAAGTGCTCCAGTTAAAACAATTAAACGTGCATGTCAAATTGCTTCTGGGTTAGTATATAATGCAGACGGCACAACGAGTAATGTTCGTGTTAATGTTAAAGTTGCTGTTGGTGACTATACAGAAACTAATCCACTTATTGTTCCAGACAACACAGTTATTAAAGGCGACGGTTTACGTGGTTGTATTATTCGTCCTGCAAATGCTAACCAAGATATGTTACGTGTTAGAAACGCATGTTACTTTGGTGAAATTACATTCCGTGATGGCGTTGATGATAATCAAGTTCCGCTTATTACAGCTGATTATGCTGTTGCATTTGACGATCCTTTTGACGCAACTGTTGACAGAACTGGCTATACTCGTATGCCAACTACAAGACCATTTATCACAACTTCGCCATACATTCAAAACTGCTCTATACTTTCATTCTTAGGAATGAACGGTGCAAAGATTGATGGTAGTAAAATTCAATCTCCAAACATTGGCTTTATTCCAATTGAGCAGGAGAATCCAGTAGTTGGTGCTATACCTGAACAAGGTAAGTCGATGGTTGCTAACGCCTTTACTATTCTAAGTTTTGGTGGTACAGCGTGGCGTTTAACTAACGATGCTTATGCACAGATCGTTTCGTGTTTTGAAATCTTTCTACTAAACGGTGTATATACACAGTCCGGCGGATATTGCTCAATTACTAACTCTGCTACTAACTTTGGTTTGTATGCGTTGAGATCAAGTGGTTATTCGCCTAAAGCTTTTGAATTTGACAGAGCTTATGCAACAGGAACAGGTGCATTTGAAGGACTACAAACTATAAGTATTGTTGGTATCAATCGTGCTACACCAGTTGAAGAATTTGTATTACGTTTTAGAGAAGGCGATTACAAAACTGCATCTGAAAGATTAAAACGTAACAAAGCTGCTATTGCTACTAGTACTGCGAACTGGATTGCAAACGAAGTATCCACAGCAAGTTCTAGTATATGGGCAGGCTACGTATACGATGCTGCTAAATGCGAACGTGACGTCTCGCTACTAGTTGATGCAGTACGCTGGGACGCAGCATTTGATACAAATTATAGATCAGTAAGTCACGCAATAAAATACTTTAACGGTAGATTTAATTCAAGTAAATTTGAAGCACAAAGACTACAGCATGTTGAATCGTTTACACAAGCTAAATCGTTTACAACAAACATTTCGCTAAATGGAACATTTGATAGTCGAGCCGCAGCACTGTGGGACGAAATTATCGATATTGTTAAAAATTCAGGTACATATAGTGCCGCTTCTGGCACAACCTATAATCCAGTAGACGGCGCTTTAGTTTTAACTATCGGAGCTCACGACTTAACAGTAGGTACACAAGTTTTAATTGCTCCAAATAGTTTAACTTTTACTTGTGCAACTGATGGAAATAGTGCTCAAAAAACTTATCCACGTGCAGTAGCCGGTGATGGCGGAACTGATCCTGCATTTCAGACACCAGTAACAATTACCGCTGTTGCTGCTACAACAATTACAGTTAATGTTGGAGTATCTACTGATACTTCTGCACACACGTTTGTAAGTGCTGTAGCAAACTCAATTGAAGTTTCAGGAGTTGGAGTATTTGAAGATCCAACAGGTTATAACACTAGCTACCTTCCAGGATACGGAAACGCAAGAGCACAAATTGTAGCTAACAAAAAATTCATCCAAAAAGAAATCTCATCCTGGGTTAATAACCAAGTTGCTGCCGAAACTTCACCATTTACTTCTACATACTCATATAGTGTATTAAAATGCGAAGAAGACGTAGGACTAATACTTGATGCATTAGTATACGACTTAACGTACGGCGGAAACTTGCAAACGTTTGATGCAGCAATACAATATTTTGTAGGCACAACTTCTCAATTAGCCTCAGGACAAAAATTAACAACTATGGCTGCATATGTAAGATTGAAAGAAGTATTAGGTCAAGTAATTCTAGAACAAACAGTAACAAAAAGTGGCGGCGGAGTTCATACTTATACAGGCGGGACTGTAGCAAATGCAATTACTATAACCGCAGGAAGTGTTCAAAGAGACGTTACAAACGCAACATATGATCCTGATACAGGTGTTATGCAATTAACCATAGGTTCGCATAGTTTTACAGCAAGTGATACTGTAACAATAGTTACAAATTCATTACCGTTTACTTGTGATACAGATGGTAATACTGTAACTAAGCTATATCCAAGGGCAACCGATCCAGCTGCTGGAACTGCAATAGCAATATCAGCAGTAAGTGGTACTACTATTACTGTAAATGTAGGTGCTTCTGGCAATACTCTAACACAAAATGTTGCAGGCACAGCAGGTACAACAGCTACAGTTACATTTACAGACGATCGTATACAAGAAATTATTGATTATATTAGTGCTGACGGCGCAACTCTTCCAACAAAAATAGAACCAAGTACAGCATGGGTTAATTCAATCCTATCAGATGACTTGATTAGACTAGATTCAGTAGCACAAGCTAACATTGCACAAAACGTGTCTGCATATATCGAAACACAAATTGAAGCTAACAAATGGTATAACTTTACTTACAATGCAGTTAAGTGTGAAAGAGATATAACACTAATTGTTGAAGCCGCAGCCAAAGATACTTGGGACACTGGTAACAGATATTCAAGAAGTGCTGGTTTATCATATTATAATAAAAACTTACAAGATAGTTCTGAAATATCTATTAGTGGACAAGAAAGACAAACAAGAGCAGCAATCACGCAAGCAAAAACATATGCACTTACATATCTTACTGGTGTATCAACCGCTGTACAGGACTTTGCAGCATCTAGATTTGAAATTGTAAACACCATTATTAACGATCCTAAAGATGCACCAGATGCAGCAGATGTAAGTAGCGAAGGTGATATTACAAATAGCTTTAAAACTTCGCCAACAGAAACTACTTTTAATGCAGCAACAGCAATTAATTTAGGAATAAACGTCTTTACAATTCCAGATCACGGATTGGTTAACGGTCAAAAAGTAATTTATGATATAAACGGAAATACAAATATTGTTGGTCTAGACGACGAACAAACATATTATATTAAGCTTATTAACGTTAACGAATTTAGTTTAACATTTGATGAATCGGGAGACTTTCCTGTTAATATTCGTGTAGCAAGTACGGGTACACATAAATTCTTATCAGGTGTTATTGAATTCTTTGTAAATGAGATTACATCTTCGCATAGCATTTACCAAACACTAGAACTAGAATCAGGATCAGAAAGCTATGAGTTTACACCTGGTAAGCAGATTACTGGTGCAACAGGTTCAAGTAATAATTCGGCTATTGTGTTTAGTTGGGAACCAGCTATTAGAGAATTGGTTGTTAGTGTTGAGCAAGTTGCTGTTGGTAGTAGTTTGCTTAGAATACAATTTGATGCTACAAGTGTAATTGCAGCTGATCATGCTGGTACACCAAACACATCTATTGATGTAAATTCAGCGGCAGCTAAACTAGGATTAGGCTCAGCTACATTTGCTATAAAAGCTACAGACGGCAGTTCCTCGCTTAGTAACTTAATAAACTTACCAGAAAAACAAGTATGGTTCCACAGACCTAGTATTGTTAACTCATCATCGCACACTTGGGAATATGCAGGTTCAGGAACAGACTATAATGCATTACCACAAAACGGCGGTAATACTAAAGCAGAGTTTGAACAGTTTGAAGAATTGCCAGGTCGTGTTTATTCATCAGGTACTAACGAACTTGGTGACTTTAAAGTTGGTGACTTTATTACAGCGTTTAACAGAACAGGTAACATTACTTTTAGAAATAAAGTTAAAGTTGACGAGCTTGATGCACTACGATTAAGTTTGTCAGATGTTGCTATTGAAGAAATTAGTACAAGTGTAAACTTAGGTGACGACGAACTAGGAGGATCTAAAAATGAAAGACTTCCTACTCAGTTAGCTGTACGTTCGTTTATTAGTAATAGACTAGGTGGCTTTGTTGACAAAACAGTTTCGTCAGCAGCCGTTCCGGGTGCTATTGTACAACTTAATACAAACGGACAGTTAAACGGCGACTTAATTCCTGCCACACGTCAGTTTACAAATACTAACACACAAGGTTACTTGTCAAGGATTGCACAGGTTGATAATATTCCAGCAATTGATTTAAAAGCTGGTGATATTGGTACTGAGAACTACGAGCAGATCGAACTTACATTTAGTGGAAATATTTCCGCAAAAGACGGCGATACAATTACACAACCTAATATGTTTGGCGCAATTGGTTATGCAAAAGGACTATATGCAAATAGTGGAAATATGCTAGTTGCAAGTGTTACTGGTGAATGGATCGAAGGTGACGACAGTACAGGATCGCAGTGGCAAACTGGTGTAGGAAACAACATTTTTGTTAACGGCGTAGACTCGGGTGTCTATCCAACTGCACTAGGTGTAGTTGGTGCAATTATTGATAACTTCTTCCTTAGAAGTTCTAAGAGTAGTCAGTTCTTAGTTTTAGATCCAGGACCTAGTTATACATTTACTGCAAATGCTATTGCAGCAATAGAACGAACAAGCAATGTTTCAACTGTCACAACAACTGGAGCACACAACTTACAAGTTGGTAACTCGATGAGAGTTAAGCTATTAACCAACACTACATTTAATGCAGTTACAGCGGTATTAAGTACACCTAGCAGTACAACATTTACATATGCAAACGCAGATCCAGATGACGTATCGTCATTTAATCCAGTTGGTGCAACTGTAGGAACTGTTGTTAAAAGTGCTGATGGTAATGCATCGGGCGCAGTTACTGAAACACGCTTTGGCGTAATGACAGGTGTAAACAACATTGCTATTGTTAATGGTTCAGGATATACACCAACCGCTGGTAATTTAACATATAAGGATGTTGCTATATCAAATGTTAGCGGCTCCGGTTCCGGTGCAACTGCTGATATTACTGTTACTGCTGGTAAAGTAGCAGATATTGATATTAAAACAGGCGGTATAGGATATGCTATTGGCGACGAAATAACAGTAGCAGCAAGTCTAATAGGCGGCACAGGTAGCGGATTTAAAGTTGCAGTTTCAGCTATTGAAAAACGTGCATATGTTGATATTGTTGGCGGCGAATTATTTGTTGCAAGTACTTCAAGTATTGACTTTGTTGAAGATAATAGTTCTGTACAGAATACATTTGATATTAACACAGATGATCAAATTAGTCATAACTTCTTAGCAGGTGACTCAGGCGCAGGCGGTGCAGTTACATATTCAAATGATAGAGTTACTATAGCAAATCACGGTTATCAAAATGGCGATCCGGTTACATATAATACATTAGGCAACACACCAATCGGCGGAATGCTTAACGGACAAGTTGTTTATGCAAAACGTATTGATAATAATACAATTGAATTATACGAAGGCTTTGCATTACTTGACAAAGTTGAATTTTCAAGTACTCCTGCAAACAATAATCACAACCTAACAAGATTTACTATTAACCTTACTGACAATAGTGTAACTGTTGAAGGACACGGATATGTTACTGGTAACGCTATTCGACTAAACACATTATCAGATGGTAGTACATCAAATGCAATGTTCTCAGTAGATGCCGCTGTAGTAGCAGACGGATCAAGATACTTTGTTGGTAGTGTTACTACTAATTCGTTTACATTGCACACACTTAGAAGTGATGCAATTAGTAGTATAAACGACCTAGTTACTAACGCTGAAGATATTACAGCAACCGGCGTAGGTACTATACGATTAACACGTAATAATGTACAAGTTAACGGTCAAGTTAATACAAGTAGTAGACTAAAAGTTAATTGGAACTCTCTTGCTGTTACAAATATCGATGCAGAGAATATTATTTCTGGTATTATTTCACCAAGTAGATTAGGAGGCTCAGGTTCGCCTTCCACAGATACATTCTTAAGAGGTGATAGTGCATATGCAGTAGTTGTACAAAAACTGAAAAAGTCTTCTACTACTGACAATCCGATTACAATTACTGGATCTAGTATTAGTCAAGAATTTTACGGAACAGTATCACTTGGTATTGCTAATGCAGACTTCAATGCTGGTAATGTTTTCTCAACGCTTGGTACAAGTAAATTTTTACAATCACAGTTTGATGTAAATTCTAATAACAGCGGCGAAGTATTCCTTAAAGACGGAGTAGTTGATGCAGGTACACTTGATTCACTTGATAGTGCATATTTTCTAAACCCTGCAAACTTAACAAGCAATGTTCCTGTAAGTAGAGGCGGTACAAATATTAGTACTTACGCTAGAGGCGATATACTATATGCAGAAACAACAGGTACACTTAATCCACTAGGCATTGGTCGTAAAAACGGTATTTTGAAATCAAGCGGCGCTGTTCCAGAATGGGGAACTGCACTGGACTTAGCAGAAGGCCTAGACGTTGGAGCGGCAGCAATTACATCCTCTAGTACTGGAGGAGGATCAGTATACGAATTAAATGTAACAAGTTTAAAAATAGGTGGCGCAGCTACAAATACACAGATTGGTAGTACAGCGCAAACTAGAAACTTATTTCCTTTCTTAGATAATTACGATGCAAGTGCTTCTCAAGATGTTGTTGCAAACTTTAAAAGTGTTACAGCGGTAACTAATGACGCTACTGCTAACGCATCAAAAGAAGTTCCATTAACAGATACTACTAGTGTATTAGCTGGTATGCTTATTACCGGTAGCGGAAGTATTCCTTCAAATACAGTAGTTACTGGTGTTACAGAAGATTTCATTTATTTGAATACTGCAACAACAGGTACAATTACAAGCTCTACTACACTAACATTTACATATACACCAAAAACATTAGGTGTAAGTGTAGGCGATAGTATTGTTATTAACGGTAGTGGGGTAACAAACTTAAATGGGCGATGGCCAGTTATTGGTGCTACAGCAAATGCTACTTCGTTTACAATGCGTACAGATGCAAATGTAACAGCTAGTGCTTTAGACACACCAACCGGAACACAGGTAATAAATTCTAACTTTATTGTACGTAACGGTTCGTTGGTATTAGGTTCAGCAGAAGCTGCGGCAGCACCAACAAACGGTGAATTAAATGGATCCGATGCATACGGTATTGATGTAGCAGGCGGAAGTTTAACAATATCACCTGGTGTTGGTACTGGTAATGCAACTGGCGCGGACTTTGTTGTTAAAACAGGCGCTGTTAGCACAACCGGTGATATAAGACATATAAGCACAGAAAGATTAAGAATTGATACTTCAGGTAAAGCTGAGTTCACTGGTGAAGTTAAAGTTGATGCTACTATTAGCACAAGCGAAACAACTGTTGGTTTGCTAGACGCAGTCGCAACAACTATTAATATGGGTGGCGCTGCTACAACTGTTGAAATTGGTGCTGCAACTGGTACTACAACTGTACACAATAATGTAGACATTGACTTAGATCTAAATGTAGACGGTAGTGATATTACTACTAACCAAACAGGAACATTTAATTTAATTAATACAAATGCAACACGTCTTGATTTAGGCGGCGCAGCAACAACTATTAATATGGGTACAGGCGGAGACGGCGGCGGCACAACTACTATCGGACACGATTTGGTTGTACAAGGTGATCTAACAGTTAACGGAAGTCAAACTACTATTAACAGTACTACACTTACAGTAGATGATTTAAATATTGTTGTAGCCAGCGGTGCTGCTGATAGTAGTGCAGCAAATGGCGCAGGTATTACTATTGACGGTGCTAATGCTTCAATTACGTGGGATTCTACAAATACTGCACTTGATAGTAGCGATGACTTTAATCTTGCAAGTGGTAAAGCATATTATATCAATGATGCAAGTGTATTAAATGCTACAACACTAGGTACAGCGGTTGTTAATAGTACACTACAAGTTGTTGATACACTTAACACAGGTACGTGGCAAGCAACAATTATTGATCCAACTTACGGCGGAACAGGTGTAAACAACGGTTCTAAGACTATTACTCTAGGCGGCAGTCTTACCCATACCGGCGCACATACAATTGGCTTAACAACCACTGCCACTACAGCTATTACATTGCCTACAAGTGGTACACTTGCTATTATAGACAATTCGTTGAGTCAGTTTGCTTCAACAAGTTCAGCAGAACTTGCTGGTGTTCTAAGCGACGAAACTGGAACAGGAGTTGCAGTATTTGGAACTAATCCAAATATTACCACAAGTCTTACAACTGCTAGTACTACATTTGGATTAGTTGATACAAATGCAACTACAGTTAACTTTGCTAGAGCAGCAACGGCACTTGTAATGGGTGCAGCAACTGGCACAACTACAATACAAAATAACTTAAATGTAGACGGCGATATTGAAATTGATGGCGCTGACTTAACATTTAGTGATGCAACAATTAATATTGCTAATACAACACCAACTAGTGTTACGTTTGCAAATGCTGCAACTACACTGAATATTGGTGCGGCAAGCGGTACTGCTACAATTAGAAATACTAACGTTGTTATTGATAACGGTCTTGCTGTTAACGGCACAGCAATAGATACATCTACTACTGGAACATTTAACTTATTAAAAGATAATGCAACAACAGTCGCATTTGCACAAGCAGCAACTACATTACAAATGGGTGCAACTTCTGGTACAACTACTATTAGAAATGATGCAGATATTGACGGTGACTTAAATATTGACGGTACACTTACTATTGCTGCAATTGACAATGTTCCAATTGGTACTACTACGCCAGCAGCTGGTGGCTTTACAACACTAACAGCTAATAACTTTGTTACATTTACTGAAGCTACAAATGCTACAGGAACTTTTGCAGGAGGCGGCGCAGCCGTTAAAATCACAGGTGGTTTACATGTAGCAAAAGATGTTATAGCAGATAACTTTAGTGGCGATGCAAGTGCAACTAATTTAACAAGCGGAACTATTCCAGATGCGAGAGTTCCTGCAAGTGCTATTACACAACACCAGTTAAGTATTACAGGAACAGGCATATTAAACGCTGGTTCAGTTAATACAGGATTTGGCGATATAAACATTGGTACAAGTACGTTTAGTGGGGTTGGTAGTGGACTTACAGATTTAGTTGCAACACAACTTACAAGTGGAACTATTCCAGATGCACGTATTCAGTCATCAGGCGTAACACAACACCAAGCTGATATTGTAGAAGTTGGACAAGTTAATGCTGGTAGTATTTCTTCAGGATTTGGTAATGTAAATATTGGTACAAGTACATTTACTGGTAGTGGTAGCGGACTAACAACACTTAACGCAACTAACTTGAGTAGTGGTACTATTGACGGTGCAAGACTAGGCGGCAATCAATCAGCAGCTGGTATTAAAACATTCACAGATACTAGTTCAGCTACAAGTACAACAACTGGTGCTATGAGAATTGGTGGCGGGCTTGGAGTTGCTGGTGCTATGTATGCAGGTAGTATGTACACCGCAGATGGTTCAAACTTGCAAGCATTAAATGCAAGTAACTTGAGTAGTGGTACTCTTCCAAACACTAGAATGAGCGGTACTTACAGTAATTTAACTGGTACAGGTGCGCTAGGCGCAGGAGAGATTACATCAGGATTTGGTAATATAAACATCGGTACAAGTATATTTACTGGCGTTGGTAGTGGACTTACAAGTGTAAATGCCACAACACTAGATAGTATAGATAGTGGTTCGTTTGTGCGTAGTGATGCTGCCGACACTATTACTGGACTTTTAACAACCAGTTTATCCGGCGAACAAATGAAATTTAGTGACACTAGTGCAACAGGTAATCCTTATATTGGGTTTTATCAAGGTTCTACAAGAAGAGCTTATATTCAATTTGTAGACACTGGAGGTATACTACGTTTAGCAAGTGACGAAAATAATGACAGGCTAGATATTGGTAGTGGAACAACTGGGTTAAAACACGTTGTCGACGGCTCATCATACACAGTATGGACTTCGGGCAATGACGGCGCTGGTAGCGGATTAGATGCTGATACACTAGATGGTGTATCGTCAGGTAGCTTTATGCGTAGTGATGCTAATGATACATTTACTGGAACACTAAGTGGTTCTGGTACTATTAATATTACTGGTAATATTACTGGCGCAACTATATCGGGTGACGGTAGCGGACTTAGTGGTATTACTGCTGATAATGCAAACACACTAGATAACCTTGATAGTACTGCATTCTTAAGACTAGCCAGCGCAGGAACTATTACTGCTGTTCAATCGTTCCAAAGTAATCTAGGAACAACTAGTGGATCGTTATCTAATCCACCTTTACAAGCATATTCTACAAGTACTAACGCCGCATTTATGAGTTTCCATAGAGGTGGTAGTTATGCAATTAATATGGGTCTAGATAGTGATAACGTATTCCGCATAGGTGGCTGGTCAGCAGCGGCAAATAGATTCCAAATGGATACGTCTGGTAACTTGACAATGTCAGGAGAAATTACTGCTTATTCAGATGCTAAACTAAAAGACAATGTAGAAGTTATTGCAGATGCACTAGGTAAAATTAAAGCATTGCGTGGTGTAACATTTACACGTAACGATCAAGAAGATACCGAGCGCAAGCATATGGGTGTTATTGCACAAGAAATTGAACAATATTTTCCAGAAGTTGTACAAACTGATGCTAGTGATATTAAGACTGTTAACTACGGTGCGATGGCAGGTGCATTTATTGAAGCAATAAAAGAACAACAAAATCAAATTGATGAACTCAAAAATATAGTTCAGAAATTACTAGATAAATAATAACAGGATAGCCAGTAATTTGGCTATTCTTATTGACAAATATTAAATATATGTTAATATATACTAGAGTAGGAAATAGGAAAATATAATGGCCTTACCAAATACTGGTAGCACAATTACAATGTCGCAAATTTCCAATTACTTTGGCGGCCCAAGCTCGGGCATTGATCTCGGTGCTGACTTAGGACCGTATCTTGGAATTAGCAACGGTAATACAATTCTTATGTCATCTACGTTTGGTGGCTACTACTCTTAACTATATTTAATAGGAGAAAATATGAAGACGTTATACGAAGTACTAAACATTGATCTTGCTGATCAGCATACAAAAGCTCGCAAATTGAGTGTACTAGACAGTATGGGATTAACAGGAGACTTACTGGACAACGTAACAGATGCAATTGAAGAAATGGATATTCCAGCCGATGACGAACGCCATCATTGGATCCAAAAACTTGGACGTGCATCTGGAGTTGACTTGCTTACAATTGGTAAAGTACAGCCTGAAAATATGATAGCAATGGCCGGACTAGGCGATGATTTTACTGAAGCTGTAAAAGTTGCAACTAGCACAGCAAGAAAACTAAATCAAAAAACAATTGATGCAGAACGAGATTTAAACAAAGATATGATTCCCGATAATACCGATCTCGAATAATGAAAATTAGCATTTGCGTACCTTGTCATGACAAAGTACATACCTTGTTTACAAGAAGCCTTGTAAACTTAACATGTAGTTTGACTAAAAACAATATAGACTTTGAAGTACACTATTTTTCAGGAAGTGTAATTAGCGAATCACGTACAAGATTGGCCAACGAAGCACTAGAAATGAATAGTGATTATATTTTGTTTTTAGATAGCGATATGACTTTTCCAGCAAGTACTGTTGAAAAACTCTTAGCTCACGACAAAGATATTATTTCAGGTGTATACAGCACAAGGTATCCTCCTTATAATTCTGTAGCTTTTACTAACCCAGAAGATGTACGTGCTCGGTTAAGTAAAAGTTTTGGGTTACATAAAGTATGGGCTGTAGGTATGGGATGCTTTATGTTTAAAACATCATTATTACACGACTTGCCAAGGCCGTGGTTTATGCACGAATATAACAAACACGAAGACACATTTAGCGGCGAAGATATATACTTTTGTAATCAAGCAATGCATCACGGATACGATGTATGGGTTGATGCAGATTTAAAATTATCACATATAGGAACGAAAGCATTTATGTTATGAAAGCTATTGACAGATTTAATAAATTTTCTAAGCCTGTACACAACGGTCAGGATCAATTAAAAAATTTAATTTTTGATAGATACCCAATTCTAAGAACAGAAAATAGTGAAGACTTAGAACAAGTGTACAGTCGAAATCTTGATGTAGAATATGTATGGCTAGTTGATAAAAATGTTAGAATATATGATAGCTTTCCTTGGTGGTTCAGACCAAGTCCAAATGATCCTATACAGATACACGAATTTCCATATGTATATAAGGAAAGTAGAAAAATTAAATGTTGGGACAAAGTTAGACTAGTTCCAACAAAACCGTCAGATACTGAGCCAAGGCAACATGCACATATTGTAGGCGAGTATGATGTTTATAACGGTAATAAGAAATTTGACACATTTTATCTTGGAACAAATCAAGACGACATTGAATATTTGCAAAGTCGATTAGATTATTTACAAACAGTAACATCATGGCAAGAAGCAAAAGAACGTAGCTACACTGATATGTTTTGGATTATTTGGGACGATATTGATGTAAGAGATACTTTTAAATTTAGTTATAGACCAGACGAATGGAGCCACGACAACGTACACGTATTTGGTAATGGCGATATTGATCAATTAGATGGTGTTGCTCTCTTTCCAAAAAACTATCCAATTACAGAAAAAGAATTAACACATAGATTTTATGCAAATAAAAAAGAAATACGTATTATGGCAAGTAAGCCAAAAGCTTATGATAAATTTACAATTAATAATTACGAAGATTATACTAATGCACTACAAAATACAACAACAGATATGTTCTGGGGCGTACCAAGTGATATAGCTGTAAAAGAAGATTTTAAGTTTGATTATTATATTAGTCATCACGAAAACTCACTTAAACAAAAAAATCATGTTTGGAATAATCATAATAAATTTAACGGTGTAGTATTGTTTAGTACACATGCACCAGTTACAGAAAAAGAAATTAATTATAGATTTTTAGTAGATAAAATTGAACATGAAGAAATTGCATCTACACCATTGCCGTTTGATAAATTTACAATTAATAATTACGAAGATTATTCTTATGCACTTGCAAGTACATCTACACATATGTTTTGGGGAATACCTTCTGATGTAATACGAGATAAGGATGTAGACATGGATGCCTACATGCTTGAGCAATCAACATTAGATACAGGTACAACACATTTATTTTTAAACAGAGAATTTTATGATGGTGTAGCATTGTATAGTAAAGCAAGCCCTGTTACTGAAAAAGAAGTTACACATCGTTTTTATTCAAATAAAAAAGAACACAATGTTGTAGTAAGTAAGCCAAAGCCTTATAAAAGATATGAAATTAATAATTATGAAGAATACCTTCATGCATTAAAAACCTCCGAAACCGAAATGTTTTGGAGTATACCAAGTGACATAGTTGTAAAGAAAGACTTTGATTTTAATTTGTATTTTAGTCATCATAATAAGTTTGATCAAGCAATTAATCATGTATTTTTAAATGACAAATATTACGACGGAATAGTATTATATAGTAAACAATGCATTGCATCAGAAAAAGAAGTTGAACATAGATTTCTTGTTAACAAAAAAGAATGGGAAGTAGTAGCAAGTACGCCTAAGCCATTTGATAAGTTTGTAATAAAAGATTATGACGATTATCTATTAGCAAGATCACAATCTAAAACAGGAATGTTTTGGATGGTGTACGATAATATAACTATAGATGAATCGTTTGATTGGAATTTTTATATTACACATCATAATCAATATGAAAGAAAAATTAATCATGTGTGGCGCAACGGAGAATTTTTTGACGGTCTAGCATTAACTACAAAAAATATTATGCTTACTAAGCACGAAATTGATTATAGATTTTTAGCAATTAAAAAAGAATACGAAGAAACAGTAAGTGTTCCCGACTTATATGATATTGTTTTTATTAGTAACGGCGAACCCAATGCAGATGAAAATTACGAAACACTTTTAGAAAATTATCCAAATGCAAAACGTGTTGATAAAATAAAAGGAATTCATCAAGCACATATTGAAGCAGCTAAACTAGTTTCAACAAATATGTTTTGGGCAGTAGACGCTGATGCAGAAATATTAGATGACTTTGAATTAGATCATCAAATTGCATATTATGACATCGACGGTCGTAGTACTGTATACGTATGGAGAAGTTTAAATCCTGTTAACGATTTAATATATGGTTACGGAGGTGTTAAATTATTACCAACAAGCCTTACATTAAATATGGATGTAAATCTAGGACCTGATATGACTACAAGTATTAGTAGAAATTTCAAAGGCATTAATAGAATGAGTAATATTACAGCATTTAACACTGATGCATTTAGTGCGTGGCGTAGTGGATTTAGAGAATGTTGCAAACTAGCAAGTAGAGCAATTGATAGGCAAAAAGAAGATGAAACTACTTTTAGATTAACAGCATGGTGTACTAGAGGAATAGATAAACCATTTGGTGAAGACACAATTAATGGAGCATTTGAAGGTACAAAGTACGGACTTGCAAATAAAAATAATACAACTGCTCTGCGTAAAATTAATGATTTTGAATGGCTAAAAGAAAAATACGATAGTGTTGATGGCCGCTTCTCTGGCGAATTTGACTTATCAATTTTAGACAAGTCTGAAGAAGACGCATTAATAGAACTTAATCCTGTTATTCAAAGTATTTTTAAAGAGATAGATAAAAAACTTGGTCGTGATTATAAGTTCATGAATGGCAGTGTAAAGTTTGTAATTGAAAACTTAGCAAATATATATTTTGATTCTTCAGGCGTAAGTATTAGTGATAAATGGGCAGATGCAGAAATTATACTAGATCTTAAACTAGTTATACAAATTATTAAAGGCGATGCAGATACATTAGAACTTTATAAAAACGGACAAATTGTTATTGAAGGCGACCCTAGTTTAGCAAGAGAGTTTCAGGATGATCTAGAAAAACGCGGCTTGGAAGATCAAGTTGGAGTAATATCTGCGTATACATTTGCGTTAACAGATTTAGTTACTGATATACAAAAATTAGATATATCAATTAACATTATAGATCACGGATCTATAATACTTGACAGTGCAGGCATTCGAGAAGGAAAGAAAGATGATAATTTAAATCTTACCCTTACAAAAGAAATAGTTGACGACCTGCTATCTAATAAGATTACGCTAATTGAATGTATACAAGAAAATCTAATTGATTATCCTAAAAATAGTGATCATGAAAATTTATTTTTGTTGCATGATCAGCTATATAAAAATATCAATTAAATTTAAAGCAGTTTCGAGTTTATTAGCATTGGATCTATTACGTAATGTATTGTGTAGACCTTGATGTAATGGTTTAGGCCACTGATTTAAAGTAACCCAGCAGTACCCGTCATGTTCAATATTTAATTTTGGAATAAATTCTTCATTTATTATGCACAGGTACGTATGAAAATTAAAAAATTGATCGTTACTAATAAATGTTTCTAACGGCATTACTTTAATTATAGTTGGTAATTTTCCAATTTCTTCTTTGCATTCTCGTTGTAAAGACTCCCAAGGAGTTTCTTTATCTTCGTTTGTGCCGCCAACAAGTCCCCACTTGCCTTTTGTCCTGCCCTGTGTACGATGCAATAGCAAAAATCGTTTTGTATCTTTTGCATAGAATAATGCACCACTGCAAATTATCTTGTTCATATAGTACTTATTTTAGATAATTAAGTCCCATGTACCTCTTGGATAATATCCGTCCACTGCAAACTGCCAATAAAAATTATTGTAGTAAAACTGCTGACCGGTATTTAGGTTTGTCATGTATGTGGTTGTAGTACTTGTACTTGCATCAAATATAATTTCCCATTGTGTACCAGACCATTCAATAACATCATGTTGATTAGCAACAAAGTCAGCGCCGCCAGTACTTTTCCATGCATCAGCACCGTCATTATTTAGATATAGTACATAACGAACTTTTGCACCAACTGGAGGAGCATCTGCTAATCTAATAACTAAACTTCCATCAATTGTTTCTTGCGAGGACGTATCTGTTAGTTTAACATACAAGTCAGTAGAATCAGTATTATTATTAACAAATATATCATAGCTGTAAACTAATGACGAACTAATATCAGTTTCGATTCTAGTTGTACTACCAGTAACAGTATAAATTTTTTCTGTTGAGCCACCAACAGGTTGTGTTAATAATAATCTAACACCAGATACTTTGATTGCAGTAGGATTAAAATCTTGAGGATTAATAATATAGTCTATAGTTCCTCTATTATCAACAGGACCTGATATTGTAGTATCTGCTGGCAACGTATCGATATCGTACGTAAGTGTAATTTGTTGTGTATTAGCATCGTTAATTGCAAATATACCAACAATAGGATTTAATAATTCGGCACGTTTTAAACGTATACTACTTATACCTGGTTGAAACACTGCTGGTGCAGCGGCTTCTAAAACGTTATACCAATTTATGTCGCCAATCCTTGCTGCATTTTTAGCAAGTTTAACAACTCCTGCTTCTACAATAATATCAAAATTTCTATAACTAGCAGTGTTAACTAATCCTACATTTAAATTACCATTTGCAGAAGTACCAACAATACTCGCCCTAACATCATCTGGAGACATTGCTGGGTATATAACATTACCGGCTGCATCGTATTTTGCAGCATGTGGCGAAGCAGGTGATGCATTGTTTACTACAGTGCCATCTGGCATTACTACCGAACCCTGTGCTGATGCAGCTTGAGTTGACGTATCAGGATTAAACCCGTCTAGTACAATAGTTCCTGCATCAAAGCTTGTTACACTGTTTATAATTTCAGTAATAATGCCAAGTTTTTTCACTTTAGTTGGCGGTGAAATATATACAGGAGCAATAAAGCTTAGTTGGGCAATATCAATTTCTGTCTCAGTTCCTGAAGGAATACTTCTACTACTAAAATTAATATTTTCTAATTGTAAAACAGTTAAACTTGTCCAATCAACATAGTTATCATTTGTTTGAAATTCTAAATCTGGATTAAACATCATAAAAATTTGTTCTAGCACTTGTAATTTTTGTTCTGTATTTGTAGTCCAAACATCTACACTTATACCTAGCGTGTATGGTGTAGGATGCAAACGTTCTACAGTATAACCACTTCCTTGTGTACTACTATACTGATCAGTTTCTGGATTGTAATATCTTTCTTTAACATTGATTTTACTAATGAAACTACTATCGCTAAGTCTAGCTCTATCCATTTGCATACTTGTAATATACACAGCCATTCTAGGAGCCGAAGGCATTTTGTTTTCACTATTACCTCTAATAATATTTCCAACTTGGCGTGTTAAGTCACCGTATGTAACTGGTAGGACATGCAACTCGCCGTCACCGTCCTTGTAGCTAAAATTACTAAATGCTCTAATAATTTGTGTTAGATACCTACGTATCTGTCCGTCATAAAAATACTGCATTAATTATCTGCCCTTGGTCGCAATGCTTTGCTTAGTGACTGTCGTTCTGTCACGCTCTCGCCATTAATTGAGTTTACTGTTGAATTATTAATAAATGTACCTTTTAAAGTATTCTTAGTAAGGTCTGGCGTTGCCGGAGCTCTTACTTTGTCTTCTACTTTACGCCAACTATTTCCATCAAATCTAAATAGTCTATTAGGAATAAAATCATTTCTTAAAAAGTAATCACCTATTTCGCTGTTTGATGGAAAACTAATACCTGTGCCAAATGGTGCTCCGTTTGGAGGAAGACCGTCACCTACCATATACCCAGGATAGCCTGAGCGTTTTGGAGTAGCCATAATTTGGCTAATATCAGCACCTTGATCAACTAAAAATACTTCGTCTACAGTTACTAGGTCTACTTCGCCGTTATCCTGTACCGATATTGTATAAAAGTGCTCTGTAGCATATCCAGCACTAGGAAGATTTTTTTCTGCTTGTGCTATAACTGCTTTATTAATATTCATTTCGGTTTCGTATGTGCTTAGTAAGTCTCGTAGCGTTTCGCTTGATCCTTCTTCTGCAGGTAAATCCAATATGTCTTTGTATTCTTGTCCGTCGTATATTTGTTTAAGTTTTAATCTATATAAATGAGGATACCATGTTTGACTAAATCCTTCACTAGCACGATTTACATCTTCAACTACATAAAAACGCTTTAATGCTGTCTCGGCAGTATCTAATGCATACTCGTCTACTAAGTGTGGTAATTCAATCACGTCACCTGAAATAATTTTTCTACCCAACGTGTTAACAGAACTTTTAATATGTATAGTTAAGAATAATGTATCGTTTGCTAGAAATAAACCAAACTGACTAAGATCAAAATCATTATCTTGAACATTATAATGTCCACGTAATGTATATACATCGTCATCGTACTTTCGATCTCTGTTTTCTAAAAACAACAAGTCTTGTATGTTTGACACTGACTGACTATCGTACTTTGGTTGTTCGAGTGTTGTATCTTCTGTGCTGGGGGCTTTTGTACCTACATATTTGTGTATGAAAATATCTGTTCCGCCCACAGTAAATTGTTCGAGTATGACGCTATCTAGGAAGTCATAATCTTTTGATTTTTCTGGTCTGTATAAACTTAAACGTGGCATATGTATATTTACCTAAGCATAAATACTATTGGAGAAACACGATGGCCGAAATGACTACAGAAAAACAAGAAATATTTGACTATGTAAACACATTCCTTGGTGGTGGCATGGTTGACGTTGAACTCGATCCAATACATTATAATACTGCATTGGAAAAAGCAACTGCACGTTATAGACAACGAAGTGAAAATTCTGTCGAAGAAAGTTATATCACTTTAAGATTTGTTGAAAATCAAAACGTATATATACTACCAAACGAAGTTATTGAAGTTAGAAAAATACACAGACGAAGTGTAGGTAGTAGACTAGGCGGCAGTGGCGATGGTGGATCAAGTTTTGAGCCATTTAATTTAGCATACACAAATACATACTTGTTAGCAGGTAGTGGCATTGGCGGACTAGCAACTTACGATTTATTTTCTCAACAACAAGAGCTAGTAGGGCGTATGTTTGGTAGCTTTATTGAGTTTGTTTGGAATACAAGTAATAAGAAATTAACTATTCTCCAAAGACCAAGAGCCGACGAAGAAGTATTGTTATGGGCATATAATCACAGACCTGATTTTGAATTATACAAAGACTACAAAGCATATCAGTGGATTAAAGACTACACACTTGCAGGATGTAAGCACATGCTAGGCGAAGCAAGAAGTAAGTTTAGTACGATTGCTGGACCAGGTGGTGGTACAACTTTAAATGGCGATACATTAAAAGCCGAAGCACAAGCTGAAATGGAAAAGTTAGATCAGGACTTAGCAATGGCAGTAGCAGGCGGAACAGGCTACGGATTTTTAATTGGTTAAGTAATCAATTAACGTTGTAGTACAAAAAATTAAATCTTCTAAAGAACCGTTATTATCTATATGATAATTAGCCATCCAAGGTTCAAGACTCATACTGTCTCTTCCTTCAGGTGGTAAATGATCACTTCGGTCTACCCAAATACAATAGTCAAACACGCCTGTATTACGCATTTGAAAGTATTCACGTTTATTCCTTAGTCCGCAATATATATCATGACTTGCAAATATTTCTCTGCCTAATGCTGCGCCATCATTAACATTATAATCGCAAATAGCGTTATACCATTCTGCTCTATGATTATGCCTATCGGCATAGCATTGCTCTTCGCTAGTATAGCCGTACTTGTTTTTTAGATCATTGTAAATAAATAACTTAGAACAGAACTTACTACTACTTTCAAAGCTGTATCCGTACTGATCACGCAGTATTTCACAGACTGTATCTTTTCCGTGCCGACCGTGCCCAATTACAAGTAGTTTTTTCTTCATAATATTATTATACAATAATTTGATCTACTTGTCAACAAAAATGCGTACTTAATGGTTCAAAGTGACAAAAAACATCGAAATCTGCTAAATAATACTAATAAGAGAATAGACCCATAGGAGAAATAAAATGGCATTAACATCACCAGGTGTACAGGTTAGCGTTATAGATGAGAGTTTTTACACTCCAGCTGAACCAGGCACAACACCTATTATTTTTGTTGCAACTGCTCAAGACAAGCTTAACGGTTCAGGAACAGGAGTAGCAGCTGGTACAACCAAAGCCAGCGCAGGTAAAGTATATCTACTAACATCACAAAGAGACTTAGTAGAAACTTTTGGCGATCCAACTTTTTACACTGATAGTAACAACAACCCAATACATGCAGGAGAGCAAAACGAATACGGTCTTCAAGCAGCATATTCATATTTAGGTGTAAGTAACAGAGCATATGTTGTAAGAGGCGATGTAGACTTAAAAGCATTAACAGCTAGTGCAACCGCTACAACTGCTAATCCAGCAGCTAACACATGGTGGTTAGATACTTCAACAACAACTTGGGGCGTACAGCAATGGAACGCCGCAGCAATAACCACTACAGGTGGACAAACATTCTCAAATAAAGTACCTTTAGTTATTACTGATGCAACTAAGTTAGTTGGTAACGCAGTTACTGGTGCACCAAAAGGGTCAATTGGCGCAGTAGGCGATTACGCTGTTAGAGCAACTACAACTATAATTAAAACATATTACAAAAATGCCTCAGGAACTTGGGTAGAAGTAGGCAGCGCTCTTTGGAAAAAATCATGGCCAAGCGTTTCAAGTACCGCAGGCGGTACAACTGCAATTGGTGAGACATTTACAATTGGAATTAGCGGATCACCTACAACAGTTACAACATCAGGTACAAGTATTACACAAATGGCAGCAGATATTAATACTGCAAGCATTACAGGTATTACAGCCGCAGTAGTAGATAACAAAATTGAAATCTACAACGACGGTACTGGTAGAGATTATATTGTTGTTGCAGACGGATCAGGAACACCACTTGCAGACGTAGGAATCACAGCAGGCACATACTATACTGCAAAGATGGATATTGCACCACATACTAGTGTACCAGAATTTAAAAGTGGTGATACAAATCCTCGTCCAACAGGAAGTGTATGGGTTAAAACTACAACTCCAAACTTAGGAGCAAACTGGAAAGTACGCAAGTGGAATGCTTCCACATCAGTTTGGGACTTGTCAACTACAACACTACATACAGACAACGCAACAGCAATTCAAAAACTTGATAATGCAGGCGGCGGAGCAAACTTAACAGCAGGCACAGTATACGCCAAGTATAATGCAGCTGATTCTGCAACGTCAGTAGCATCATATCAATTGTATGTTAGAAGTGCAGGTGGAGCAACAACTATAACAAGTAATAAAGTTACCGCATCATCGTTGTCGGCAGCAACGTATACATTTACTGTTAGTGAATCACTAAAAGGCAGTGCAACTATGACATCAGCGGCAACTGCAACTTTCAACGCAGCTGGCGGAGTTGGCGATGCAGACTTAATGGCAGAAGCTGTTAACAACTTAGGGTTAGTAAACGTAAGTGCAAGTGTTGATACTCAAAACAGAGTTTCAATTGTACACGCACTAGGCGGCGAAATTGACCTTGTTGATACAAGTAATTCATTAACATCCGTAGGTTTTGTTGCAGGTACAACTGTAAACTTAAATTGGCAGCCAGGCGAAAGTGGAAGCAATCCAGAAAAGTTAACTGCAACACTTTGGAAGTCTTTAACGTATACTGCAAGTAATGTAGCACCAACTGCACTAGCTGCAACTGGCGCACTATGGTATAGCAGCGTAATTGACGAAGTTGATCTTATGGTACACAACGGTACTGACTGGGTTGGGTATTTGTATCAAGGCGGAACAGGCGTATCAGCTACTAGTTCACCATTTTACGACGGCACACCAGCAAGCGCACCAAGTGCAGCAGGTCCAATTGTAAGTGCAACTGAACCAACAAACACAAGTCGTCCAGATGGTAATTCGTTAGTAACTGGAGATATTTGGATTAGTACAGCAGACTTAGAAAACTATCCTAAGATTTACAAGTATAATTCAGCATTAGCAGCCGCATCACGTTGGGTACTACTAGATAATACAGATCAAACAACTGAAAACGGTATACTATTTGCAGACGCACGTTGGAGTACTAATGGCGGTACAGCAACAGCACATGTAGCAGGCGACATTGCAAACTTAATCACTAGTGATTATGTTGATCCAGATTGTCCGGATCCAGCACTATATCCAAAAGGAATGATTCTTTGGAACAATCGTAGAAGTGGATTTAATGTTAAGAAATTTGTACGTAACAACATTGATCTTACAGCTACAAACAAAAGACAAAACGAAGCAGTTATGTCAAGCTATTATCCACATCGTTGGGTTACTGAGTCAGCAAATAATGCAGACGGCAGTGGCGCATTTGGTAGAATTTCGCAGCGTAAAGTTGTTGTGCAAGCACTACAAGCAATGGTTAACAGCAATGACGATATTAGAGATGACGAATCACGTATCTTTAACTTGATTGCTACACCAGCTTATCCAGAACTAATTGGAGAAATGATTAGTCTAAATACTGACAGAGGCTTAACAGCATTTGTTGTAGGCGACTCACCAATGCGTTTAACACCAGATGCAACAACTTTAAACAATTGGGCAACTAATGTTAACCTAGCTGTTGAGGATAACGATGACGGACTAGTTACAAGCAACGATTACTTAGGTGTTTATTACCCAAGTGGATTTAGTAGCGACAATGCAGGAAACAACATTGTTGTTCCTCCGAGCCATATGGTACTACGTACATATGCACTTAACGACCAGGTTGCGTATCCATGGTTTGCACCAGCAGGTACAAGACGAGGCGGCGTAACTAATGCAACTGCAACCGGTTACATTAATAGTGAAGGGGAATTTGTAAGTACAGCTCTTAATGAAGGGCAGCGAGATACACTGTATCAAAACAAAGTAAACCCAATTACATTCTTAACAGGTGCAGGTTTAGTTGTATTTGGACAGAAGACTCGTGCAGGAAATGCAAGTGCATTAGATAGAATTAATGTTGCTCGCTTAACTGTTTACTTACGTAGTCAATTGAATCAGTTGGCAAAACCATACTTGTTTGAACCAAATGATAAAATTACACGTGATGAAATCAAGCAACAAACCGAAAGCTTAATGATTGAGCTAGTTGGGCTAAGAGCATTATATGACTTCTTAGTAGTGTGCGATGGAACAAACAATACACCTGCTAGAATTGATAGAAACGAATTATACGTTGATATCGCAATCGAACCAGTAAAAGCAGTAGAATTTATTTACATTCCGTTGCGTTTGAAAAATACAGGAGAAATTGCAGGTCTATAATCATAAAGTAGGGTGTTAATAAACTGACACCCTACAATGATAAATACTTGCAGATAGGAGTTATATAAATATGGCAATCTCAACACTCACAAATATTACAGTACCATTGGCAAATGATACAAGCGCAAGCAACCAAGGCTTGTTAATGCCAAAGCTACAATATCGTTTTAGAATCACACTTGAAAACTTTGGTGTGTCTAACGAAACACAAGAACTAACAAAACAGGTTATTGACGCATCTCGTCCGACTATTTCTTTTGAAAATCAAGAGCTGCATGTATACAACAGTAAAGTAAACATTGCTGGTAAACATACCTGGAACGAAATTACTATTAACTTACGTGATGATGTAAACGGAAATGTTTCTAAACTAGTTGGTGAGCAACTACAGAAGCAGTTTGATTTCTTTGAACAAGCAAGTGCTGCATCAGGCGTTGACTACAAATTTGTAACTAGACTAGAAATTCTAGATGGTGGCAATGGCGTAAACACACCAAACATTTTAGAAACTTGGGAAGTTTACGGCGCATACTTAACTTCAGTAGATTACGGTTCTGTTGCATACGCAAACAGTGATCCAGTTACTGTTGGATTAACTATTATGTATGATAACGCAATTCAAACACCAGTTGGAACCGGTATTGGTTCTACTGTTGCAAGAAATGTAAGCTCGCTTTCAACAGGTGGCGGCAGCTAATATCTAACATAGAGATTGCTACATTAAAAGAGCCAAGTGGCTCTTTTCTTGTTTTATACGCATAGAATAAAGATGATAAATACGTTATGAGTAAGTTTAATGGTTTCTTTGATAATTTTGCCGGCGCCTTAGGAAATCCTAAAGGTAACGTCGGAGACTTTGCACATGCAAGTGCATTGTATGTTCGTAATAATTTACGACTTACGCCAAAGATTAAATTTTTATACCATGTAGTATTTGATATAAATCAAATAGCACTACAGTCACTTGGCAATGCAAATTCTCAATTATTAAATAAAAAAGAAGTTAATCTATTAGTACAAAGTGTAGACTTACCAGGATATACTATTTCTACTGATACACTAAATCAGTATAACAGAAAAAAGATTATACAAACAAAAATTAACTATGATCCAATAAGTTTAGTATTCCATGACGATCAAGCTGGTTTAACAACGCTGTTATGGGAAACTTATTTTAGATATTACTTTCAAGACCCAAACTATGCTAGACGTGACACACAAGGTCAGCCTGATACAAGTGTACCGTTGCCGTATATTAAAGACCCAGACAACACATACGGATCGGAACTAAGAAATAATTATAGATATGGATTAGATAGATCAAGACCGTCTGCACCATTTTTTAATAGTATTACAGTCAATCAATTACACGGACATAATGCACAAAGTAACTTTACAAGTTTTACATTAATAAATCCTATGATAGCAAGTCTAAGACACGATACATTAGATCAAACATCTAGTAACTTTTTACAAAACGAAATGAGAATAGAATACGAATCTGTAATGTATGGTAGAGGACTAACTGCGGTAGACAACCCAGCAGGATTTGCTGATCCAAGTCATTATGATGTAACTCCTAGTCCGTTAACTATAGCTGGCGGTGGCGTTAGTAATTTATTTGGCGCAGGCGGCATAACAGAAGGTATATCTAGTGTGTTTAGTGACTTAGAAAACGGCCAAGTTAATCTTAGCACAATATTAACTGGATTTAATACAATACAAAATATTGAAAACTATAATGATACAAATGCAGCCGCAGAATGGCAAGACATTAAAGACGGTGTAATACTTGCTGGAACAAGTGCATTATTAAATTATGCATTTAATCAACCAGCTGGAAATACTAGTCTTACACAGTCCCAACAAGTTCAAGACAACAGTCAAACTATATTCGGACTAACAAGAAATGATGCATTAAACACACTAAATACTAACCAACAAGCTAGAGATGATTTTGCATTTAGAAACGTATATTTTAATTCACAGCAATCTGGAAATTTAAACGATAGAAAGTCAAGCTGGAATTCATTAAGTCGTAGCCAAAAAAACGAATTTGGACAAACTGCTATAGATAATTTTGATAACATAAGGAACGCTCAATGAGTAGTGTAGCTAGTATAACAGATAACACAAGCGAAGTTAAAGAGTTTTATAATAAGTATTTTACTAAACCTATCAACTTTACAGCTAATCAAGTTGATAGTGTTACAGGTTTTTTTGAAAAGCGAGGCTTTGATAAAGCTGCGGCCGTTGCTATAAGTACTATAATTTTACAGCAAGCACACGTAGAAAAAACTCCTGTCCATAGTATCTTAGATACATTAAAAGGCTTAGAAGATATTCAACTTAGTAAGTTAGTCACAACTATTTTAAATGTTAATCGCAGTAAGTCAAGCGGCCTTGGATCTAAAATTGCTCCTGAAAATATTAGTAAAGAGCAAAGAAATATTATACTCTAATGGCACGTTTTATGCAGGGCAAGTATGCTCTCAAAAACCCAGAAAAATACATGGGCGGACGTACACCAACTTACCGTAGTAGTTGGGAGTTTGCATTTATGAAAATGTGCGATTCAAACCCAAGTATTACAAAATGGGCAAGCGAAGCAATTAAGATACCATATAGAAATCCATTAAGTGGAAAATATACAATATACGTTCCTGATTTTTTTATTGTATACACTGATAAAAGTGGCAAGGATCATGTAGACCTAATCGAAGTTAAACCTAGTAATCAAGCAATGGAAAGTAAGATAGGCAAAAGTAAATCAAATAGATTACATTATATAGTAAATCAAGCTAAATGGGGAGCAGCCCGAGCATACTGTAAGCCAAAAGGAATTACCTTTAGAATAGTCACCGAAGGAGATATTTTCCACCAGGGTAAAAAGAGATAAATAATAGTAGCATATAATGGTGAAAAATGACTAAAAAATTAGAAAACTTATTAAATATTGATGCGGAGGATACTGAAGCAAAGCCTTCAAAAAAAGAAGCAGCAATAGTTGAACAAGAAGATACATTTAGAGACATTGAAGAGTTTGATAAAATTGCTAGTGCATTGCCAGCTGTAAAAGGGTTGGGTGCAATGGCCGATGCAGAAATAAATGAAGTTGCTGATAAAGCTATGGCTGCATACGACGACTTAATGGATCTTGGAATGAATGTTGAAAGCAGGTATAGTGGCAGAGTATTTGAAGTTGCAGGCACTATGCTTAAAACAAGTCTAGATGCAAAGATAGCAAAGTTTGACAAAAAGATTAAAATGATCGATCTGCAACTTAAAAAAGAAAAACTAGATAGAGACGGTAGCGCCGGATCAAACGATATTGTTAATGGTACAGGATATGTAGTAACCGATCGTAACAGTCTGTTAGAGAAGCTAAAAGGTCTAGATAAAGATAAATAGTTTATAATAGGAAAAACAATCATGAAGAGTTTAGCAGAATATTTAACAGAATCAGCAAAAACCTATCCATTTAAAGTTGGCATCGCAGGCGACTTACCAGAAGGATTTGCAGACACAATGGAATCTTGTTTACAGAAGTTTGGTATTACTCAAATGTCTGCAGGTAAG
>TARA_R110002074_G_scaffold5143_2_pt1 | contig 33802 bp, 25 predicted proteins | sample TARA_R110002074 | Tara Oceans TARA_R110002074 (sample SAMEA4397215) | marine metagenome | biome: Polar Biome; feature: [MIX] marine epipelagic wind mixed layer (ENVO:01000061); material: water (ENVO:00002006), including particulate matter (ENVO:01000060) such as... | depth 10-100 m | reverse complement strand
AGTCAACAAATAATAATAGCTGAAGGTGGTTTCAAATCTTTCTTAGATCAACAATACCGATTTTCAAATAACTGGATGGCCACTGTTAATGGTAGTTTTAATCTTTGGAAATGGATAGAATTATATGGAGATGCTGGTATAGTGAAAAATACAGGAATTAACGAGAAATTCGTTTATGATTCTGGTATTCGATTGAATTTGGTAACCGATTATTTCGAGTTATATTTACCAGTATATTCAAACAATGGTTGGGAAGTCTCACAACCCAACTACGGTGAAAAAATTAGATTTATCATCACTGTAAGCCCAAAAACCCTCACTGGGCTTTTCACAAGAAAATGGTTTTAACCTGTTGAATTTTAATTCAGATACTGATATTTAGACTAAAAATTCTGATATTTTCATAATTATACCAAATTTGTTGAAAAATATGGAATAAATTAACTGGTTTCAGCGTTGCTAAAAAGTACATGATTCGGTAATTTTGTAAAAACACGTTTAATACATGGATGTTTCTTCAAAGACTAGTAATGACATTTCTTACGATGATTTTAAAGAACAAATTATAAGTGATTATGAGATTGCTTTTTTAAGCAGGACCTGTAGTTTATTAGGAAGAAAAGAAGTGCTTACTGGAAAGGCTAAATTCGGCATCTTTGGAGACGGAAAAGAACTACCTCAATTGGCCATGGCGAGATCATTTAAAAACGGTGATTTTAGAAGTGGATATTATCGAGATCAAACATTTATGATGGCCTTAGGTCTTTTAAATCCAAAAGATTTTTTTCACGCACTATACGCTACTACCGATATCGAAAAAGAACCAATGAGTGCCGGCAGGCAAATGGGAGGTCACTTTTTAACTCACAGCCTCAACACAGATGGTAGTTGGAAAGACTTAACGAAGCAAAAAAATAGTAGTGCCGATATTTCATGTACTGCAGGGCAAATGCCGCGACTGCTAGGTTTGGCACAAGCGTCTAAAGTATACAGAAATCAAAAAGGTCTAGATAGTGCTAAATTTTCCATTAATGGTGATGAAATCGCTTGGGGAACTATTGGTAACGCAAGTACTAGTGAAGGCATGTTTTTTGAAACTATCAATGCAGCGGGCGTACTTCAAGTACCCATGGTAATTAGTATTTGGGATGATGAGTATGGTATTTCGGTACCTGCAAAATATCACACTACAAAAGAAGATATTTCAAAAGTACTTTCAGGCTTTCAACGAACAGAAAGTGAAAAAGGATTTGAGATTTTTAAAGTAAATGGCTGGGATTATACTGCACTTATGCACGCATACGAGAATGCTGCAGATATTGCCAGACAAGAGCATGTACCAGTAATGATTCATGTTAAAGAATTAACACAACCACAAGGACATTCAACATCTGGTTCTCACGAACGGTATAAGGATAATAATCGTTTAGAATGGGAACGTGATTTCGATTGCAATAAACGTTTTAAAGAATGGATTCTTGAATCTGGTATTGCCAATAATGAAGAATTGGAAACCATTGAAAAAAGAATTAAGCGCTCTGTTCGAGAAGCAAAGAAACAAGCTTGGGAAGAGTATTTACAAGGACTATTAGCTGCTAAAAAAATATTGGTCGGTTTAATTGAACAAGCTTCTGTTAAAAGTCCGAACAAGAATTTTATAAATAAAGTTAAGAACGATTTAATTGCTATTGAAGAACCTATTAAAAAAGATATGGCAATATCTGCCCGTAAAGCTTTACGTTTTCTTATAGGGGAATCATCAGAAGAGAAGGCAGCCTTAATAGACTGGACATCTAAATTTCTGCAGGAAGCTCAAGATATATATAGTAAGAACCTTTATAGTGAAAACGAAAATAAAGCTACCAATATTAATGCAGTTTCCCCTATTTTTAAGGATGACTCTGAACAAGTAGATGGAAGGGTTATTCTACGGGATAATTTTGATAAATTATTCGAAAAATACCCAAACACATTAATCTTCGGTGAAGATACTGGGGCTATCGGTGATGTAAACCAAGGCCTTGAAGGTATGCAAGAAAAGTATGGTAATATTCGCGTAGCAGATACAGGAATACGAGAAACGACTATCATTGGTCAAGGAATAGGTATGGCATTAAGAGGTCTTCGCCCTATTGCTGAAATACAGTATTTAGATTATATATTTTATGCTATGTCTACCTTAACTGACGATTTAGCATCTCTACTATATAGAACAGCAGGAAAGCAAAAGGCGCCATTAATCATTAGAACAAGAGGCCACAGATTGGAAGGTATTTGGCATTCTGGTTCGCAAATGGGCGGCCTTATACACTTATTGAGAGGAATGTATATTTTAGCCCCTCGAAATATGACACAAGCGGCCGGGTTTTACAATACACTATTAAAAAGTGATGAGCCCGCATTGGTTATAGAAAGTTTAAACGGTTATCGATTAAAAGAAAGGAAACCCAATAATCTGGGTGAATTTTGTACACCAATAGGTAAAGTTGAGACAATTAAAGAAGGTAGCGACATCACTTTGGTTTCTTATGGGTCTACATTAAGAATTGTAGAAAAAGCCGCTAAAGAGCTTTTAGAAGTAGGTATTGATGCCGAAATAATTGATGCGCAAACATTATTGCCATTTGACATTAACAAAGATGTTTTAGAAAGTATAAAGAAAACGAACCGATTATTGGTTATTGATGAAGATGTACCTGGCGGATGTTCTGCATATTTACTTAATGAAATTATTGAAAAGCAAGGCGCCTTTAAATATCTTGATTGTGCACCACAAACTTTGAGTGCAAAAGCACATAGACCGGCTTATAGTACTGATGGTGATTATTTTTCAAAACCAAATAGAGAAGATATCTTTGAAAAAGTTTATGCAATTATGCATGAATCAAGTCCTAATGATTTTCCAAAACTTCGATAAATTATAAATAAAAAATCCCATTTAAAAATGGGATTTTTTTTGTTACAATTCTACTCTTAATTTTTGATATCAGATTTAGCATCCTTAATAATTGGTTTTTTAGGATTACCATCCGCATCTATTTCTATAATAGCATCGAAGCCTAAACCATCTAATTTTTCAGCAATTTTAGCCCTATCCCCTACTATAAACCAATTAACAGCTTCTGGCTTAACTACTTTTTTGCTTACCTCTCGTACTTCTTTTAGAGAAAGGTTTCTAACATTGGCATCATAGCTTTGATAGTAATTATCTGGCAAATCATATTTTACAATATTTACAATAGATTGGTTAACCGCACTATTAGTCTCCCATTGTCCAGGTAAACTTAAAATTTGATTTGTTTTCACTTTTTCTAATTCTTCTTGGGTAACTGGTCTTGTAGATATAAACTCTGAAATTTCTTTTCTTAATTCTGTAACCGATTCAGAAGATTTATCTGTTTGCACAGGGGCATACATTATAAAAGGTCTCTCTGCTTTAGCGCCCATTACAAATCCGCTAGCGCCATATGCCCAATGCTTATCTTCTCTTAAGTTCATATTTATTCTAGAGGTAAAATCGCCGCCTAAAACACTTACCATTTGTTCTAGGGCAATTTGAGAAACATCTCCATATTTTTCAGTAAGATGACCTGCTAATATAACTGACTGCTCAGATTCTGGTCGATCCATTAAATAAAGGGTATTTTTTGAATTAACTTTTGGAGTAGAAAATGTAACGTTTGGCACATCTGCCTTCTTCCATTTCCCAAAAGCTTTTTCAAGCTTTGATTTCAACTCTTTCATATCTAAATCGCCTGTCACTATCACGGTTGCATTATTTGGTCGGATCCATGTTGTATAAAACTTTTCTACATCTGCCTTCGTAAGCTTAGAAACAGTTTCAGTATAACCCGAACCTGTGTAAGGATTACTATAAGGGTGTCCTTCGCCATAAAGGTATTTGTTCATTACTCTTAGTGCCATAGAAACTGGCTCAGATTTTTCTTGCTGAATTGTATTCAACTGATCATCCTTTAATCTATTAAATTCTTTCTCAGGAAAAGCAGGGTTCAATACTACATCTGCGAATAAATCTATACTGGCATCTAAACTAGGTTTTAGTGTATTTAAATACACATTAGAATTATCTTGACTAGAATAACTATATAAACTGGCCCCTAGTAATTGAAGCTTCTCATTTATTTGAAGTGAATTCAAATTTTTAGTTCCCTCATCTAACAAATCCATCGACAATTGTGCCGTTCCTGGGCTAGAAAGAAAATCTGTTTTATAGCCAGCATTGAACATTAAGTTCATTACTACTGTAGGCACACCTGTTCTTTTTGCTAAAACTATATTTAAACCATTAGACAATTTATCTCTTTGTAATTCAGGAAAATTTGAGCTTTTCGCTTCTCCTATTGCAGGTAATTTGCTTCTATCAATTGTACTTTCAGTAACTGTATATTCAGGAAAAGGCTTGCAGAGCAATATATGTTTACCATTGTTGAGCCATTTTTTTGCAGTTGCTTGAACATCTGAAATGGTAGCATTCCCAACATAATTTAATACCGTTTTGTAATATGCTGCATCATCAAAATAGGTTTGGTTAGATGCCAAAATATCTGAAACTCCACCAAAGCCTCCTATGCGTTCAAGACCTTTAATAAATCCTGAGAAATAAGCAGCTTTAACTCTTTTAAGTTCATTTTCAGTAGGTCCATCCTTTATCAACTTAGCCAATTCTTCCTCCATTATTTGTTGAACTTTATTGACATCGCCACCTGGTTTAACATTTGCCCAGGTAATAAATTCACTTGCAATTTCATTAGATGCCTGAAAGGAAACAACAGAACTGGCTAATTGATCATCATAAACCAGTCTTTTGTATAATCTAGAATTTTTACCACTGGTAAGAATAGAGGAAATTAAATCGAAGTGTATATCCTCTTTATTACCAAATTCTGGGCTATTCCAGCTGAATAAAATACGGGCCTCAGGTACCCTATCTTCATAAACTTGATAGGTATCAGATATTTTAGTTGGTATATTAATTTCTTGCCTTGCAATAGTAGGTCCTGAAGGTATATCACCAAAATAATTAAGAACTTTTTTATGAACCTCTTCTGGATTAACGTCACCAGCTACCGCAATAACCGCATTCGCTGTACCGTAATAAGACCTAAACCATTCTTTAACATCTTCAAGAGATGCTGCGTTCAAATCTTCCATTTCTCCAATCACCGTCCATGAATATGGGTGCCCTTTTGGGTACATTGCTTTGGTCAATAAATCCCATTGTTTGCCATATGGCTGATTCTCACCTTGCCTTTTCTCATTTTGCACAACACCTCGTTGTTCATCCAACTTTTCTTGATCAATTGCTCCTAATAAATGACCCATTCTATCTGACTCTAGAAAAAGAACTTGATCTAATGCAGAAATAGGAACATTCTGAAAATAATTAGTACGGTCTGTATTTGTAGTACCATTTAAATCGGTACCTCCTATTCGTTCTAAGGCCTGAAAATAATCGTCATTAAAATTCTCACTCCCATTAAACATTAAATGTTCAAATAAATGAGCAAAACCACTCTTACCAGGTTTTTCATTTTTTGAACCTACATGATACCAGACATTAACAGCAGCAATTGGTGCTTTGTGGTCTTCATGCACTAATAAAGTTAAGCCATTAGGAAGTATGAAGCGTTCGTATTTTAAATCTATCTGATCAGATTTAAATTCAAAGTCTTGCGCATTTTGTTTACTAACTACAAAGACAGAAAGTAAAATAAAAAAGATTGTTTTTCTCATGATGAATATTATTTTTGATTCTAGTAAATATAATATTTTAATACATCAAGTAACAATCATTATCTTTCATTAAAATACTAATAATCAGTTCTTGACGGCGATATTAAAGAAATTTTACAATTAACTTATGGATGAAAAATTACAATTGGTTTCTATATTAAATACGTATTACAGCATAACCGAACCTAAAATCAATAAATTGGAAGGTTACATTAGTACAAACTTTAAAATAGAAGCCAAAGGCAAAATAAACATTCTAAAAGTATATGATAATTCTGCTGAAATCTTAGAATTAATTACTGCTGAAAATAAGATTTTACTTGCGCTAAAAGATGAGAATATACATTGTTCAGAAATAATAGCGAACAACTCGGGTGATTATAATTTAATAATTGGTGATTACATTTATCGTTTATTAACATTTGTATCAGGAACATTTTTAGCAGAATCGAAGCATACTGCAACGTTAATGGAATCTTTTGGTAAAACTTTAGCCGAAATAGACCATAGTTTATTTAAACTTAGCATTGCTGCAATAAAAGCGAAGGAAATACAATGGGACCTTCAACATTTTCAAAAAAATTGGAAATATCTACCCGATATACCTGATGTTAGTGACCGAAGTTTGGTTGACTATTTCTGTCTTCAATTCAATGAACATATTCTTCCATTAAAATATGAATTTCGACAAAGCATTATTCATAACGATGCAAACGATTGGAATGTTTTAGTACAAAATGATGCAATAAAAGGTATTATTGATTTTGGGGATATGTGTTATTCTTGGCTCATTAATGAATTAGCCATAGCACTCACTTATGTAATGATGGACAAAGAGAATCCATTAGAAATTGCCATTCAAATTATCAAAGCTTATCATACTAAATTACCCCTTCATGAAAAAGAAGTAGATGCACTTTACTATTTAATTGCTACCAGATTATGTACTAGTGTTTTAAATTCGGCTCATTCTAAAAAGATAAAACCAGAATCTTCTTATATTACTATTAGCGAAAAATCTGCATGGTCGTTATTACGAAAATGGGTCACCATAAACCCCATAAAAGCAAAAAACACATTTAGAGGTGCTTGTGGCTTTTCAAAACTACAAAGCAATAATTTAAAGGCGCAACTCGCTAGGCGGAATAAGAATATTAGCCCAGCACAATCTTTAAGTTATAAAGAACCAATACAAATGTCTGGTGGAGCCTTTCAATATATGTATGACACTGAAGGCAATACTTTTTTAGATGCTTACAATAATATAATTCAAGTAGGTCATTGTCATCCTAAAGTGGTAAGAGCTGGTCAGCAAACTTTGGCCAAATTAAATACCAATACCAGATATATATATGAGGAACTTCTGACCTATACAGATAAATTACTATCTAAATTTCCTTCTCATTTAAATAAAGTTTTTCTAGTTAATTCTGGAAGTGCAGCTTCAGATTTAGCCTTGCGTATTGCTAAAACACATACCAAAAAAAATAAGGTAATGGTTTTACAACATGGCTATCATGGTAATACCCAAAACGCTATTGATATTAGCCATTACAAATACAATCATAATGGTGGTACGGGTAAAAAACAAGATGTTATTGAAACAGAAATGCCTAAAATTTTCGGTTCAAGTTTAGAAACAGAGCAAGAAATTACTCAACTTTATGTTACCCTAACTAATGAAAGAATTCAAAGTAATAAAGGAAATATTGCTGCATTCATCGCAGAACCTATAGTAGGTTGTGGTGGTCAAGTACCGTTACCAAAAACGTATTTAAAAAGTATATATCCTGAGATTCGTAAGCAAGGCGGATTGTGTATTAGTGATGAAGTACAGGTTGGCTTTGGCCGATTGGGAGAATATTTTTGGGGTTATGAAATGTATGATGTAATCCCAGACATTGTTATATTAGGTAAACCTATAGGTAATGGTCATCCGATGGCAGCCGTAGTGACCACTGAAGAAATTTCGAACAGTTTTAATAACGGAATGGAATTTTTTAGCTCTTTTGGAGGCAATCCTGTTTCATGTGCTATTGGTAATGCCGTATTAGAAGTGTTAGAGGAAGAAGAATTGCCAAAAAAAGCTCTACACGTTGGTGAATTTTTAAAGCAAGAATTAAAATTTTTACAAAAACAACATAAAGAGTTGGCTGATATACGTGGGGAAGGACTTTTTCTAGGTGTTGAAATTTTAGATTCAGATGGACATCCTGGAACCAATCTTGCATCGATTATAAAAAATGAACTGCGTTCTAAATTTATTTTAATTAGTACTGATGGACCGTATGATAATGTACTGAAAATTAAGCCACCTCTGTTTTTTAGTAAAGAAAATGCGAGTCAATTAGTTAATGAGATTGATGAAGTTTTAAAAAAGACAAAAAAAATTAATACTTTTAAAATAAATAAAGAGAATACATGAAAAGCCCCCTTATTAAAGATATTGGTCTAGCCTTTTTTAGAATAGCCATTTCTGCTATGATGTTGACCCATGGCCTTCCAAAATTTCAAAAATTAATTTCTGGTAATTTCGAATTTGGAGACCCAATAGGTATAGGTGCAACTCCGTCTCTATTTTTAGCGGTAATCGGTGAGTTTATTTGCCCAATATTAATAATTATTGGTTTTAAAACTCGTTTATCTGCTATACCAAGTGCAATTACTATGGCTGTTGCAGTTTTCATTGCCCATGGAGCAGATGATTTCGGAACAAAAGAAAAAGCATTACTTTTTTTAGTTTCTTTTATTACGATAATATTGGTCGGACCAGGAAAATTTGGTGTGGATAGGAAGTAAGTTTTTATATAATTTTATATAAAAGTTCTTTCAATAAATCTGCATCACTCATTGTTACAGCACCAACTCCTTTTCCTTTTAAATCCATTTCTCGTAAGCTAGAGATTATTGAGCTTACTTTTTTCATCGGGTAATTTCTCGCAGCAGCTTGTATCTCACTCACAAAATATGGATTAATGCGTAATGCACTGGCAACATTTTTCGGCGTATGATCACTTAGACCATGATACTGTAGTAATTGTGTAAAAAAAGAGTTCAATAAGGTTACCGTAAGTATAAATGGATTGTCTTTTGGATTTTGAGCAAAATAGGTGATAATCTTGGTAGCCTTCAACATATCACGTTCACCAATAGCTCTTTTCAATTCAAAATTGTTGTAATCTTTACTAATACCAATATGTTCTTCTATATGCTCGGGAGTAATTTCTGTTTGTTGGGGTAAGGCTAATTTTAATTTTTCTAACTCCTTACTTATTTTACTTAAATCGGTACCTAAATACTCAACTAACAAATTAGCAGCCTTATGAGATATGCTATAACCTCTGCTTAATAAATGTTTTCTAAGCCAATCACTAACCTGGTTTTCATAAAGTTTTTTACTTTCAAAAATTACTCCGTTCTTTTTTACGATCTTATGTAGCTTCTTTCGCTTATCAAGCTTTTTGTATTTATAACAAATAACTAGCACAGTAGACATTTGAGGATTGTCTGCATAAGAGCAAAGATTTTCTATAGTTCTTGATAGGTGTTGCGCTTCTTTTACTATAACCACCTGTCGCTCTGCCATCATCGGGTAGCGTTTGGCATTACCAATGATATCTTCTATAGTTACATCTCTACCATAAAGTACCATCTGATTAAAGCCTTTTTCTTCTTCGGTCAATACCTTCGCCGCTATATAATCTGAGATCTTATCAATAAAATAAGCTTCTTCCCCGTAAAGGAAATAAATAGGGCTAATCTGCCCTTTCTTTATTGCATTGACTATTTGTATTGCTTCATCCATTCAGAAAAATTCATCAACTTTGTGTAATGCAGCAACTTAATTTTCCATGCTACACTTTCAGGGTCAAAAATAACGAAAATAGAACCTTAATTTTTGACGACATACGTAAAAAGTTTGTGGTTCTTACTCCAGAAGAATGGGTAAGACAACATGTGGTTCAATTTTTAATCCAAGAAAAGAACTATCCGTCAAGCCATATTAATGTTGAAAAGCAAATTACCCTGAACGGACTAAAGAAAAGATATGACGTTGTTGTTTTTAAACCTAATGGGCAATTACACATACTAGTAGAGTGTAAAGCACCAGAAATTAATATTTCACAATCTACCTTTGACCAAATAGCACAATATAACTTTAAACTCAATGCTAATTACCTAATGGTGAGCAATGGCCTATCGCATTTTTACTGTCAAACAGACTTGGTCGCGGAAAAATATGAATTTATGCATGAGATTCCTGAATTTAGCCGTTAATTTGCGTTCGTTTTGAAGATAGCAATAGTCATATTAAACTGGAATGGTGAAGTTCTTTTAGAGAGATTCTTACCCTCTGTTATCGAACATTCTAATGATGCTGACATCTATGTGGCAGATAATGCTTCAACCGATGATTCAATTGCCTTTGTTACCACCAATTACCCTACAATTAAAATTATAAAAAACACAGAAAATGGTGGTTTTGCTAAAGGATATAATGATGCTTTAATACATGTAGATGCTGATATCTATTGCCTTTTAAATTCAGATGTAGAAGTTACTCCCAATTGGTTAACACCTATTAATGATGCTTTTTCCACTATTCCCGACGTTGCTATTATACAACCTAAAATCTTAGACCTACTAAAGAAAGACTATTTTGAGTATGCGGGTGCTGGTGGTGGTTTCATTGATCAATTAGGTTATCCTTTCTGTAGAGGTAGAATTTTTCAAACCTTAGAACGTGACCATGGGCAATATGATGATATAAAGGAGATTTTTTGGGCAACCGGAGCGTGTATGTTTGTCAAAAAAAATGTTTTTGAAGAACTAAATGGTTTCGATGCAGATTACTTTGCACATCAAGAAGAAGTTGATTTTTGCTGGCGAGCTAAAAACCATGGCTATAAAATTATTTATGTTGGCACCTCAAAAGTATATCACTTAGGTGGATCAACATTAAGTAACATGAATCCGAAGAAAACGTATTTAAATTTTAGAAATTCCTTATTTTCAATTACAAAAAATCTACCAAGAAGAAAAGCCTTCTTAATTATCTTCTTACGATTACTTTTAGATGGTATAGCAGCCTTACGGTTTATTTGGCAATTGAGGTTTAAACACTTTTATGCTATTTTAAGGGCTCATTTAAGCTTTTATAGCCAATTTAGAAAAATGTACAAGAAGCGAGAAAAAACCAAATTCCTGAGAAAATATTATCTTACAAAGTCCATTGTATGGTCTTACTTCGTACATAGGATAAGTAATTTTAACATTTTAGTAAAAGATTAACTAACGTAGTATATAAGTGACTTGGTAATTATATAATTTTGGAGTCGCTTAAATGCGAAAATTAAGTAAATAACTAAATAAATATAATAGATTAAATTATGAAGAAAATAATATTAGGATGTCTTGGAGTAACGCTTTTATTGTCTTCGTGTGTATCATCGAAGAAATATGCAGATCTTGAAGCAAAGCACAAAGGAACACAAGATTTATTGAATTCGGCAACAGTTAAATTAAACAATTGTTTAGAAGAGAAAGCAACAGCTTCCTCAAGACTACAGACTTTAGAAGATCAAAATGCTTTCTTAAAAGCTAACAACCAAGACCTTATTAACAATATGGGTAACTTGACAACTTTGACTACCAAAGGTGCTGAGAACTTAGAGAAATCTTTAGAAAGTCTTCAAGAAAAAGATTTAACTATTCGTAAATTAAATGATGCTATTACCCGTAGAGATTCTGTTAACCTTTCTTTGGTACAGAGCTTAAAAGGTGTTTTAGGAAATATGGATGATGAGGATATCGAAATCAGCGTTGAAAAAGGTGTTGTATTCGTATCTATATCAGACAAATTATTATTTAGCAGTGGTAGCTACAATATTACTAGTAGAGCAAAAGAAGTTCTTGGTAAGGTTGCTAAAGTTGTAAACAATAAGCCTGATTTCGAATTTATGGTTGAAGGTCATACCGATAACGTACCATACAGAGGTAATGGTTCATTGTTAGACAACTGGGATTTAAGTGTAAAACGTGCTACTGCTGTAGTTCGTATTCTACAAAATGATTTCAATGTTGATCCTAAGCGTATGACAGCTGCTGGTAGATCAGAATACATTCCAATTTCTTCAACTGAAAAATCAAAAAACAGAAGAACTCGTATCGTTGTCCTTCCTAAAATTGATCAGTTCTACAGTATGATTGAAGAAGGAATGAAAGATCCTGCAATCAACAAAAAATAATACTGATTATATTATAAAATTAAAGCGGCCTAATTAGGCCGCTTTTTTTATGGAATTACTAAAAATCAAATTAAATAATATCTAAGCTGCCTTTTCCTTCACGAATTACTTCAGCTTGCCCAGACGAAACATCTATAATCGTGGACCCAATATTACCGCCATAGCCACCATCGATTACGACATCAACCAGGTTTTCCCATTTCTCAAAAATAAGTTCTGGATCTGTGGTATATTCTAAAACATCATCATCATCACGGATTGATGTCGAAACAATGGGGTTACCTAAACCTTCTACTAAGGCCTTCACAATACTGTTGTCAGGCACCCTAATACCAACTGTTTTTTTCTTTTTAAACTCTTTAGGTAAATTATTATTACCAGGTAAAATAAAAGTATAAGGTCCTGGTAACGCTCTCTTTAAAATTTTAAATGTAGCAGTATCAATTTGTCGAACATAGTCAGACAAATTACTTAAATCGGTACAAATAAATGACCAATTTGCCTTTGCAAGTTTAATACCTTTAATACGTGCAATTTTCTCTAAAGCTTTAGTATTAGTAATATCACAACCCAAGCCATATACTGTATCGGTCGGGTAAATAACTAAGCCACCTTTACGTAGCACGTCCACTACCCTTTTTATTTCTTTTGGGTTTGGATTTTCTTCGTATATTTTTATAAATTCGGCCACCTATTATGATTTAATTCACTTGATATACTCTAATATAATCAACTTCCATAGTAGCAGGAAAAATAGACATATCAACTCCTTCAAGTCCGCCCCAATTTCCGCCAACCGCAATATTCATTAAGAAATAAAAATTATCTGAAAAGGGCCAATTCTCTACAGTACTACTTGTAGGTCTTCTAAACATAAATTGAACATTCTCTATATCATCAACATAAAATTTTATGTATTTAGAAGACCACAATATTCCGAAATTATGAAATTCCTCTTCAATAGATTCTAAATCAACTGCACCAGAAGTAATCTCTGTTCCATTCGTATGATTATTAGCGGCACTATGAATAGAAAAATGAGTTTTATTAGGTTTAAAACTTACATATTCCATCATGTCTATTTCTCCGCAAGCAGGCCATCCTACATTTTGAATATTACTACCTAACATCCATAATGCTGGCCATGTACCGTTACCTTTATGTTCTGGTAATTTTGCTCTAATTTCCATTCTACCGAACTTGAATGACTGTTTACTATTTAAACGAGCAGATGTAAATGCACCTTCAATGGTATTGTCTGTATTTCTTTTAGCCGTAATTTTTAAAGTTCCATCACTTACCTCTGTATTCCCTTCGGCTTGATAATTTTGAAGTTCGTTGTTACCCCATCCATTACCACCGGTCTCTAAAATCCAGTTTTCAGTAGATAGTGATACCCCATCAAATTCATCACTCCAAACCAACTCTGCATTATCCCAATAATCAATACTATCAGGATCTTTTATGTTATTAGCAGTTTCTTCCGGCTTGGGGTCAGGCGTTTTCGTTACTTCAGCATTTGATTCAGTCCCATTAGAACTCGAACATGCCAAAATAAAAATGGTTAGTAAAATGAAATTATACTTCTTCATATTTTTTATCAATTTAAGCCTATTATTTTCAAAAAAATAAATCGAACTTCTAGCTTATTACCTCTAATTTAGCAAATCGAAGTAGCAATTTTTTAATATCCCCTTTATCGAACATTATTTCAGCTTTTCGATCATTACCAGACCCTTCTAATTGAACAACTTTTCCTCTACCAAATCTTGTATGGTTCACTAGTGAACCTACTGCTAAATTTGGATCTATAGCATTCGTATTACCAACTGGTTCTGCTAATTGTGGTTTAATTTTACGCAATTTTTTTAACTGATGGGAATTAGGCTGACCAACAATTGGCGGTGTACCCCTAACCGGTTTTTCTTGCCTTAACCTACTTTTGTCTATTTCTCCAAAGATATCAGGGTTTATTAGAGATTTATAGCGATAACCACCATCAACCGGGGTTAAATTCTCTACATATTGCTCATCAATTTCCTCTAAAAATCGACTAGGTTCTGCATCAATTAATTTACCCCATCGGTATCTATTTTGAGTATAGGTTAGATAAGCTTGTTTCTCAGCTCGTGTAAGTGCCACGTAGAAAAGTCTACGTTCTTCTTCCAATTCACTGCGAGTACTCATGCTCATTCCCGATGGAAAAAGATCTTCTTCCATTCCTACAATATATACATACGGAAATTCAAGACCTTTAGCTAAATGTATCGTCATAAGAGCAACCCTATCATCATCACCAGTGTCTTTATCTAAGTCTGTTGCTAGAGCAACGTCTTCTAAAAATTCCCCAATATTTCCTGTCGCTCCATCAATTTCTTTCTGACCTTCTACAAAATCTTTAATACCATTTAAAAGTTCTTCGATGTTCTCCATTTTACCGATACCTTCGGGAGTCCCATCTTTTTTGAATTCTAATAAAATTCCAGTTTTTTTGGCTACATGTTCAGACAATACAAAAGCATCTGTAGTTTCGTTCATGACCTGAAAACTTTTAATCATGATTACAAAATCTTGAAGTTTTCGCTTAGTACCTGAGTTTATCTTTAAATCAATTTTATCAATATTCTCCATAACTTCAAATATGGAGCGGTTATAATGATTCGCAGCAACAACAAGTTTATCTAGAGTAGTCCCACCAATTCCCCTAGCTGGAAAATTAATGATTCTTTTTAAAGCTTCTTCATCTTTCGGATTGATGACCATACGTAAATACGATAGCACATCTTTGATTTCTTTACGCTGATAAAATGATAATCCGCCATAAATGCGATATGGAATATCACGTTTACGCAGTGCATCTTCAATAGATCTAGATTGAGAGTTTGTTCTATACAATACTGCAAATTCACCATTATTCATTTGCTCTTGCATTCGATGCTCCCAAATAGAATTCGCAACAAATCGCCCCTCTTCAGCATCTGTAGGGCTTCTATGAATTTTAATAGCGGCACCATCGTCATTAGCGGTCCAAACCACCTTCTCAATTTGATTTTTGTTTTTACCAATTATTGAATTGGCAGCATTTACAATATTTCTGGTTGACCGATAATTCTGTTCTAATCGATACATGCCAACATTTTCGTAATCTTTTTGAAAGTTCAAAATATTACTAATATTAGCTCCCCTAAAAGAATATATACTTTGTGCATCATCACCTACCACACAAATATTCTGAAAACGATCAGCTAATGCCTTAACGATTAAGTATTGTGAATGGTTCGTATCTTGGTACTCATCTACTAGAATATACCTAAAACGATCTTGATACTTCATCAATACATCTGGGTAGCGCGTTAGTAATTCATTGGTGCGTAGCAATAAATCATCAAAATCCATCGCTCCGGCCTTAAAACATCGATCTACATAATTTTCATATATATCTCCTGTTCTAGGCTTTTTGGCCATTGCATCTTGTTCAACTAAATCAGGATCATTACGATATGCCTTAACGGTTATTAAACTATTCTTAAATGAGGAAATTCTATTCTGAATCTGTTTGTATTTATAGATATCCTTATCTAAACCCATTTCCTTAATAATGGAAGATAACAAGCGTTGAGAATCTTGGGTATCATAAATAGTGAAATTAGCTGGGTACCCAAGTTTATTTCCATCTATGCGTAATAGTTTGGCGAAAACAGAGTGGAAAGTTCCCATCCAAAGATTTTTTGCTTCCGTAGAACCTACAATATTTGAAATTCGCACTTTCATTTCACGAGCAGCTTTATTGGTAAAGGTTAAAGCCAAAATATTAAAAGAATCGACCCCTTGTGCCATTAGGTGGGCAATTCGATAAGTTAATACACGTGTTTTCCCAGATCCCGCTCCAGCAATTACCATCAGCGGCCCATCTTTGTGCAAAACAGGAGCCTTTTGGGCATCGTTCAATTCATCTATAAATGAGCTCAAATTTTCTTTCTTTTAGAGGCGTGAATTTAGCCATTATATAGGGATACTAAAAGTGATGTTATTTAGATTTATAAACAATGAAGGGTATTTCTTTTCATTTTGAATATATTTAACCATTATTACCTCATATTGAGATTTCAAGTTGATGTTAAATGAATTTTACCATCAATAATTACATGTAGAATATTATAAATTTAAACACTGATTATGAGAAAACTAGGTTTTTTGGCTTTCGTTCTTTTCGGATTTTCCGTTCAAGCACAAGGACCAAATCTTGAAAAAGACTATAAAGCAATCGAAAATAAAGTGATTGATTGGCGCAGAGAAATTCATCAAAATCCAGAATTGGGTAACAGAGAATTTAAAACTGCAGAAAAAATTGCCAAGCATTTAAAATCTTTAGGGATTGAGGTTGAGACCGGTGTTGCACATACAGGTGTAGTCGGTATTTTAAAAGGGGATTTACCTGGTAAAGTTGTAGCATTAAGAGCTGATATAGATGCCTTACCTGTAACAGAAAGAAATGATTTACCCTACAAATCTAATGTCACTTCAGAATTTATGGGTGAAAAGGTAGGTGTTATGCATGCCTGTGGTCACGATACGCATACTGCAATTTTAATGGGCGTTGCTGAAGTAATGTCTAAAAACAAAGATAAAATTAAGGGAACAGTGAAGTTTATCTTTCAACCAGCAGAAGAAGGTCCACCACCAGGTGAAGAAGGCGGCGCCCTTTTAATGGTTAAAGAAGGTGTAATGAATAGTCCTAAAGTAGATGCTATATTTGGTCTTCATATTAATTCTCAAACACCTGTAGGCGTAATTAAATATAAATCTGGTGGCACAATGGCTGCGGCTCAGAGTTTCACTATTAATGTAAAAGGGAAGCAATCTCATGGTTCACAACCCTGGTCTGGTGTTGATCCTATTTTAATTAGTGCAAAAATAATTGATGGTCTACAAACTATTATAAGTAGAGAAACTGAACTTACCAATGAAGCAGCAGTAATTACAGTAGGAAAAATAAGGAGTGGTGTACGTTTCAATATTATACCTGAAACTGCTGAGATGATCGGTACTATTAGAACGTTGGATTATGAAATGAAGGACAAGCTTAATAAGCGTATGATAGAAATGGTAACTACCATTGCTAAAGCATACGGTGGTGAAGCTACTTGTGAAATTAAAGATGCTACAGATATCACCTATAACAATCCTGAATTGGTAGAACAAATGTTACCAACTATGAAAAGAGTAGCTGGTGAGGCCAATGTTCAATTTCAAAAAGCAATAACGGGTGCTGAAGATTTCTCATATTTTCAAAGAGAAGCTCCAGGATTTTTCTTTTTCTTAGGAGGAATGACACCTGGCAGCACAGAATCATACCCACATCATACACCAGATTTTTTGATTGATGATAGTGGACTACTTTTAGGCGTACGTACGCTTACAGAAATGAGTCTAGATTATTTAAATAGTGATAAAACACCACTTTTAGATATTAAAATAAAAGGATAATATTGATGAGTCAATTTCTAAATTCTATTCCAAGTCCACCATGGTGGGCTTGGATTTTTTTGTTCATTATTTTAGTTGCGATATGGGATATTTTTATACAGAAAAGCCACACGATTAAACATAATTTTCCAATAGTTGGGCATTTTAGATATTGGTTAGAAAGTATCGGACCAGAAATGCGTCAATATTTTGTTGCTAACAATAGAGAAGAGCTTCCTTTTAATAGAATTGAAAGGGGTTGGATTTATGCTTCAGCAAAAAAAGAGAATAATTATGAAGGTTTTGGTTCTGACCGAGATTTATATGACCACCAGCATATTTTTATAAAAAATAGTATGATGGCCTACAAGGTACCTAGTGGCCACCCAAATGAAAGTGTACCGACATTTATACCGTGCGCAAAAACAATGGGCTTGTACAATAATCGAAAAAAGCCTTACAGACCAGGTAGTGTAGTCAATGTTTCTGCTATGAGCTTTGGTTCACTTTCTGCAGCAGCTGTCGAAGCGATGAATAAAGGTGTAAAAAAGGCAAACGCTTATCATAATACCGGTGAAGGTGGACTCTCACCTTACCACCAACACGGGGGTGATATTATTTTTCATTTCGGAACAGGCTATTTTGGTGTCAGAACCCAAGATGGAAATTTCTCAATGGAGAAAATGAAAAAATTGGCTGAAGACAATCCGTGTATCAAAGCCATAGAAATAAAATTATCTCAAGGTGCAAAACCAGGTAAAGGTGGTGTATTACCAGGTGCAAAAATAACAACTGAGCTTGCAGAAATAAGAGGTGTTGAAGTTGGTAAAGATGTATTGTCACCCGCTACTCATAAAGCGTTTTCAAACGTTGAAGAATTAATGGCATTAATAGAAGCTATTGCAAATGAAACCGGATTGCCGGTAGGTATAAAAGGAGCAATAGGAAAGCTGGATCAATGGGAAGAATTGGCAGACATAATGTTAAAAACAGGAAAAGGTCCAGATTTTATTACTGTTGATGGTGGTGAAGGTGGTACTGGTGCTGCTCCCCCTTCATTTACTGATCATGTATCTTTACCATGGGTTTACGGTTTTTCAAGTCTATATAGGGTGTTTTTAAACAGAAATATTACGGATCGTATTGTGTTTATAGGTTCAGGAAAACTAGGTTTTCCTGCTAAAGCGGCAATGGCATTTGCTATGGGTGTAGACTGTATAAATGTCGCTCGTGAAGCCATGATGAGTATTGGTTGTATACAAGCACAAGTATGCCATACCAACAGATGCCCAACCGGTATTGCAACCCAGAGTAAATGGTTGCAAAAAGGTATAAATGTACCTTTAAAATCAGACCGTTTGGCTCAGTACTTTAATACCTTTAGAAAAGAATTTTTAGAAATTACACACGCAGCTGGCTATGAACATCCAAGCCAATTTACAATGGATGATGTTCAAGTAAATGTAGATGACAATAATTTAAATCGAAGTTTATCCTCTACCTACGGATATAATAAAAATAAAGTACCGTTCAATGGTGTTCAAGAATTAAAAGACTGTTCGTATCTTGGCGGCAAAATTTAGATTAACTTATTTAATGCATATTTAATATGGTAAGATTTTTTTTATGTTCAGCTCTTTTAATTGTTGGATTAAGCAATGTACAAGCTCAGAAAAAAAGTGAATTAATAGATCAGAATCAAGAACTAAAATACAAACTCGATTCTATATCGAGAATAGTTAGTACCGCACAGCACAATGAAAAATTAGGCTTACAACGTGCCGATGAACTTCAAGTACAAGTAACCGAGTTACAAGATGCTAATGCTACCTTGATGAAAAACCTCAATAGCTTCGCAGCACTATCTAGTCAAAATTCAGAGAATATTAATAAGACATTAGCGACCTTAAAACGTAAAGAAGAACAACTTAAGGGTATTACAGATGGTGTAGCAAGTAATGACTCTACTGCGGTTAGGATATTAACAAACACTAAACAAGTATTAGGCGAAAACGCAAAAGTTGGTGTTTCTGATGGCACTGTAATAATTTCTGAGAAACTAGACTTTTTCTTTGAAGATGGAGTTGGCACAAATCCTTCGAGTGAATCTAAAGGATGGCTAGAGAATGTAGCCAAAGTAATTAATGCTAATCCTAAAAGCATAATTACAGTAGCAAGCTTAAATATAACAGGAGAAATGGACATTGCACTTCAACAAGCAACTGCTTTAGCTAGTATCCTCATTAGAGATTTCGGTGTAAATGGAGAGCGCATTGTTGCAGTTGGCCAAGATGGTGGACTTCGTGAATCGTTACAAATTAAATTTCAACCAAATTATAAAGCATTTTATGATATGGCGAAAGGAGACTCAAAAAATTAAATTACTTGTATTTCATCGATGAACCATTATACTAATTGAATAAAATCATCGTTTTAAACTGGTATAATTCAATAAATAATCTCAAAAATGACCTCAGATCAAATATTTCAACTTTTCGCATATTTATTACCATCAGTAGTTACGGGCGCTATTGCTTTCTATTTTTTTAGAATGCACACCAACAATGAAGAAGGTCGCAGACGGTTCCTATTACATAAAGATTCGCAAAAAGATACTTTACCAGTTCGTTTGCAAGCATATGAACGAATGGCATTATTTTTAGAACGAATTGCAATTCCTAGTTTGGTAGTGCGTGTTGGACCGCAATCTAAAGACAAGGGTGCTTATGAAAGTTTATTGATTAAAAGTATTGAGACAGAATTTGATCATAATTTATCGCAACAAATTTATATGACCGACGAGTGTTGGAACATAATAAAAGCTGCAAAAAGTGCAACAATACAAATGATTAGAAAAGCAGCAATGAGCCAAACCGAATCTGCTGACAAATTAAGAGAAGACATACTTAATGAAACAATGGAAAAAACTTCACCTTCCGCTACTGCTCTTTCTTTTGTAAAAAAGGAAATTGGTGATTTGTGGTAGTAGGTTTAAAAGGAATACTCATACTTGAATTAAAAACAAATGCTTTCAATTATGAAAGCATTTATTGTATAAAATTATTTGTCTTTTTATCAATGAAGAGAATTATTCATTCTCATTTGGCTCAATAGGATTTGTTTCTTCGTTCTTATTTTTGGCATACAAATAGCCTCTTTTCCACCACAAGGTCATCTTTGCTTTATCAAATATTAAAGAATTGGTCGTTAATATCGTTGGTGTATAAAACAGATTTATAATTGCGTTCTTTTGATTGGCAACCAATTTTCCTATTCTGATATTCTGATTTTCAATACGATCCAAGATAAAACTCATCATTGTAGTAATCAACTCGAACGGATTTCTAGATGCTACCCTATTTAAATAATTTACCTCAGTATGTAAAACAACCACATCAACTTCTGTAGCTCCTCTTTTAATAGCTTCCTCTATGGGTACAATACTACCCAAACCACCATCAGCATATTCACAACCATTTTTTCGAACCAAACTCATGAATGGCGTATAGTTAGCTGATATCCAAATCCAATCACAGTAATCTTCATAAGTACAATCTTTAATTGATTTATACTCTACCTGATTTAATGACAAATTGGATACGGTAATAATCACATCAGATTCACCGTTCTTCAGCGTCTCGAATTCTTCAACCGTTAAACTGTTTTCAATTAGTTTTCTAAGATTTTCACTTTCTCCAAAAGTCTTTTTTCCAACTATAAAATTTCTAAGAACGTTCCAATGATTAATTGAAATCTCTTCGTTACCTCGTATATTCTTCACTAGAAAAGGGCAATTATTAAATATGCTTTTTTGATTGACATTAGAATAGATTTCCTTGATTTTATCTAATTTACCCAAGGCCAAATGAGAAATTAAAAGGCTTCCGGTAGAAGTGCCTACAAAAATATCATACTTTCTTCCTTCCTCTTGAATTAGGTATTGGGCGACACCCCCTGCAAAGGCTCCTTTACTTCCACCACCAGAAATAACTAATGCTTTCATTTAAAATCTAATTTCGTTTTAAGATAACGTAAATCTGCTATATTTAGTTGCTTTGACACCTTTTCAATTTCATTTTTATGTTCTTTATCTTCCAATAAAGAATCTAATAACCGTCTAGAGAAATTTCTGAATTGCCAAGAATGATGATTCGATGCTTTAATTAAATTGGTTAATACATCATTATTCAACGCCTTAATTTCAAATAGGTATTGAAAAGCAGTTTGTCGTACTTCAGGGTTATAAATAGAGCTCGTATATTCAACAAGTTCTTCATAATACGCAGTACTCAATTCTGAATTATATTTTTTTGTTATTAACGCCAACGTAAGCCAAAGCAAGCGTACATTTTTATTAGGAAGTCCGATAATATTTTTTGTTTTATCTAAAAAAATACTTTGGTCATAGTTAAAACTAGTCCAAAGATTATACAGCATTAATTCATTGGTAATATAACTATCATCTAATAATAAAGGTTCAGCAAACTCCCGTAATTCTTCAGGAATAATATCCATTTTCTTTGCAGCAAATTGTCTTATTTTAATATCATCATTTACAATTATGGGCCAAAGTTGCATTCCAATAAAATCATTCTTAAGCTTAAGAAGTTCAAGTTTTAATTCGATTGACAATTCTGAATCTTCTAAGGTTTCTTTAGACGTAAATGTCTTCTCCCTGTCATGTTTCCAAACATAAAACATTCTTACAGAAGAGCTTTTTTTTATTAAAAAGTCTTTAGCTATCTCTTTCGGAAAATCCTTCCCTTCTAACCAAACCCCTTTGAACTCATTTAAATCTTTGCTACTCACCTTCTCCAGTACAGCAATAAAATCTGCAACAGTCGCATTTTGGTACTGGTATATATTTAGATATTTCTTAATTCCTTCTTTAAACGCTGAGTCCCCTATTTCTTCTCTAAGCATAGACAAAGCCCAAGCTCCTTTTTCATAAAAAGTAAGACTACTAGCTTTAGAATTCAGCAAACTCTCCCCTTCTCCTTTTTCTGAAGCTTCATTTAAAATTTTGGCTGTATCAAATAACTTCCAATAGTAATAATCATCTCCAAATACTTCCTTCTCAGCTAAGTAAGCATAGTATGTAGCAAAACCCTCATGTAACCAATGATGCTCACTATTTTTTTCGGTCACCAAATTCCCAAACCATTGATGTGCCAATTCATGCGCATTTATATTCACATAATTTCTATCAATAAATGAAGTGGAATCAATAACATAGGTGTCAGAAAAGAAAGTAGCACTTGTATTTTCCATACCTGCGTACAAAAAATCATGTACAGGAACCTGCTTATAATTTTGCCATGGGTAAGCTACGCCTATCTCGGTTTCTAAGAAATCAAAAATTCTTTTAGTATATCTATACGTGGGTTCCACACTTAAACTATCCTCAGGGTAAAAGTAATTCTCAATTGAAACCCCACTTTTAGACACTAATATTTGCTTATCATAATTACCTATAGCAAATGCAAGCAAATAACTGCTCATAGGGTTTTCCATATCAAAAGCCCAGATGGTAAACTCATCTTTTTCTTTTGACTTGGTGACCAAACTACCATTCGCAATAACTTGATATTTCTTATGAGCTTCAATGGTTAAATCGAACTCAATCTTTTCTTCCATATCGTCAAAACTAGGCAACCAATGACTTGTGTACTTACCTTGGCCTTGAGTCCATATTTGTTCATTTCCTTCTATATCATCCTCCCAACCAATAAAATAAACTGTTTGCCTTGGCTCAGTAACATATTCGATATTTAGTTTGTGAGATTTTCCTTTTTTAAACTTCTTCTCAATAGTAAGTGTTTTTTCAGTCTTCAGAGAATTTACTGGTTTACCATCTAACTCCACCTTAGTAAAGGACATATTATTGGCATTAAGAAAAACAGAATCTACATTTTGCTTTACTTCAAAATGATATATAACACTACCCTTTATTTGACGTTTTAGTGGCTCTGGCTTAATATATACAATGGCTGTAATAAAATCTACCTTATCTTGATGTTGGCCATAAGTGAAACATGTAATGCAAAATATAAGTAGTATAAAAAAATTCTTCATACAGATATGAATACTCTAGAAATCAAATTTAATAATTTAGTTTGTCGCAATTCTACCTAAACCCTACTTTAGTAGCATGAATGCTAATTTCTTGCAGACTCCCATTGTATATTTAAAAGGTGTTGGCCCTAACCGTGCAGAAACCTTAAAGTCAGAATTGGGCGTGGATACTTACCAAGATCTGCTAAATCTTTTCCCCAATCGATATATTGATAAAACACAATACTATAAAATCGGTCAATTACAGCGTAGTAGTTCAGATGTTCAGATAATAGGAAAATTAGTCAATATTAAAACGGTCGAGCAGAAAAAAGGAACTCGGCTAGTTGCCCGATTCATTGATGATACAGGAGAAATGGAACTGGTTTGGTTTAAAGGTCAAAAATGGATTCGCGAAAATTTAAAATTGAATACGCCTTATGTTATTTTCGGAAAATGCAACTGGTTCAATGGTACATTTTCGATGCCTCACCCAGAAATGGAACCCCTAAAAGAGCATGAGCAAGGTACAAAAGTGTACATGCAACCAGTATACCCTTCAACAGAAAAGTTAAGTAATAAAGGCATTACTAATAAAGTCATCAATAAACTGATGCAACAACTTTTTATAGAAGTCAACGGTAAATTCAACGAAAGTCTATCTGACAAATTACTGTATGAATTAAAGCTAATTTCTAAGAATGAGGCCTTATTTAATATCCATTTTCCTAAGAATCAAGAATTATTGGCCAAGGCACTATTTCGTTTAAAATTTGAGGAGCTCTTTTATATTCAATTACAATTAATTGGTAAAAAACTTTCTCGAAAGAAGAAAATAAAAGGTTTTCCATTTACGGAGGTAGGTGACTATTTTAACGATTTCTATATTAATAAGTTACCCTTTGAACTTACTGGAGCACAAAAAAGAGTTATTAAAGAAATACGCGCAGACCTTGGCAGCAATGCTCAAATGAACCGTTTATTACAGGGCGATGTAGGTTCTGGAAAAACGATAGTGGCAGTAATGACCATGCTTTTAGCTATTGACAATGGTTTTCAAGCATGCTTAATGGCACCCACAGAAATTCTTGCAAACCAGCATTTTCAAGGCATTTCAGAACTGTTGGAAGGAACCGAAATTACTTGTGCTTTGTTAACTGGTTCTGTCAAAAAATCGGCTCGTAAACCAATACATGAACAGTTAGAAAGTGGAGAATTAAACATTCTAATTGGCACGCATGCGCTTTTAGAGGATAAAGTAAAGTATCAAAATTTAGGTATTGCGGTTATAGATGAGCAACATCGTTTTGGCGTAGCGCAACGCTCTAAACTTTGGCATAAAAATGAATTTCCGCCACACATATTGGTTATGACGGCAACACCTATACCAAGAACATTGGCCATGAGTTTATATGGAGATTTAGATATTTCGGTAATAGATGAATTACCCCCTGGTCGTAAGCCAATTAAGACTGTTCATCGATATGATTCCAATCGCCTAAAGGTTTTTAGATTCATACGCGATGAAATAGAAAAAGGCAGACAGATTTATGTGGTATACCCTTTAATTCAGGAATCTGAAGCCATGGACTATAAAGATTTGATGGATGGTTATGAAAGTATAGTTCGTGATTTTCCTCAACCAAAATATCAGATATCTATCGTTCACGGACAAATGAAACCTGCCGACAAAGAGTTTGAAATGAGCCGATTCGTACGTGGCGAAACACAAATAATGGTTGCCACAACCGTAATTGAGGTTGGTGTAAATGTATCCAATGCTTCCGTTATGATTATTGAAAGTGCCGAACGTTTTGGCTTATCACAATTACATCAATTACGTGGTCGTGTAGGCCGTGGGGCAGACCAAAGTTTTTGTATTCTAATGACTAGTCATAAATTATCTGCCGAAGCAAAAACTCGTTTAGAAACTATGGTGGCTACCAACGATGGATTCGAAATTGCTGAAGTTGATCTTAAACTTCGTGGACCTGGTGATTTAATGGGCACACAGCAAAGTGGGTTGCTAAATTTAAAAATAGCAGATATCGTAAAGGATAATGACATACTTAAAACGGCAAGATTTTATGCTCTTCAATTACTAAAAGAGGACCCTTCATTAAGCAAGCCAGAGAATTTAATAATTAGACACATGTATGCCCAGTTGGTAAAGCATAAAAATATCTGGACATACATTAGCTAGTTTTATTTTTAACACATTTATCGTTGAACATCGTAATTTAGAGGGGTGTTAATTTCCAAGAAACCCTTGTTTTTAATAGATTTGTGAACTTAGATCAGAAAGATTATGAGCGCAACAAAAACATTATTTGATAAAGTGTGGGATTCCCACGTAGTACATAAAATTCAAGATGGTCCAGATGTTCTGTTTATTGACAGACACATGGTTCATGAAGTAACTAGTCCGGTTGCTTTTTTAGGATTAAAAAACAGAAACATACCTGTTATGCATCCTGAGAAAACATTTGCAACGGCTGATCATAATACTCCGACCATAAATCAACATTTACCAGTAGCAGATCCTCTTTCAGCAAACCAATTAAGAATGCTTGAAGAGAATGCAAATGAATATGGTATTTCGTATTGGGGATTAGGACATGCAAAAAACGGAATTGTACACGTTGTAGGTCCTGAATACGGAATCACACAGCCAGGTGCTACAATAGTTTGTGGTGATTCACATACATCTACCCACGGTGCTTTTGGAGCTATTGCGTTTGGTATTGGTACATCTGAAGTTGAAATGGTATTGGCTACACAATGTATTATGCAGCCTAAGCCAAAAAGAATGCGTATCAATATTAACGGAAAAATGAGTAAGGGAGTTACGCCAAAAGATGTCGCCTTATTTATTATTTCGCAATTGACTACTTCTGGAGCCACAGGGTATTTTGTAGAATATGCGGGTGAAATTTTTAGAGACATGAGTATGGAGGGTCGTATGACCGTTTGTAATTTAAGTATCGAAATGGGTGCCCGTGGAGGTATGATTGCTCCTGACGAGAAAACATTTGAATATGTAAAAGGTCGCGAGTTTACTCCAAAAGGTGATGATTGGGATAAGGCAATGGCATATTGGGATACACTTTACACAGATGAAGATGCCATTTTCGATAAAGAATTAACTTTTGACGGTTCGTTGATTGAACCAATGATTACTTACGGTACAAACCCAGGTATGGGTATGGGAATTTCAAATGATATTCCTATGGCAAGTTCGGTTCAAGGTGGTGCTACAACTTATCAGAAATCATTGAAGTATATGAATTTCAATGAAGGTGATAGTATGATGGGGAAATCAATTGATTTTGTTTTCTTAGGAAGTTGTACGAACGGACGAATTGAAGATTTTAGAGCTTTCGCTTCTATTGTAAAAGGAAGAAAAAAAGCTGCTAATGTAACTGCCTGGTTAGTACCAGGTTCGCACAAAGTAGAAACTGCAATAAAAGAAGAAGGTATACTTGACATTTTAATCGAAGCTGGTTTTGAATTACGGGAACCTGGTTGTTCTGCATGTTTAGCGATGAACGATGATAAAGTTCCAGCTGGTAAACTAGCAGTAAGCACTTCAAATAGAAACTTTGAAGGTAGACAAGGTCCTGGTTCAAGAACGTTGTTAGCAAGTCCGATAGTTGCTGCTGCAGCCGCTGTAACCGGTAAAGTAACAGATCCAAGAGAATTAATGGTAGAACTCGTTTAAGAGGAGTTTTCCTTTAGCTATTGGCTGTAAGTCCATAGCACAAATCAACATTAAATAATAAGCAAAAGGCCAAAGGCCGAAAGCAAAAAGCTATACAAAATGGCATACGATAAATTCGATACATTAATATCAACTGTAGTTCCTTTACCAATAGAGAATGTAGATACTGATCAAATAATACCAGCACGATTTTTAAAAGCTACAGAGCGTGTTGGCTTTGGTGATAATCTTTTTAGAGATTGGCGCTATAATCAAGATAATACCTTAAAAGAAGATTTTGTGCTTAATCAAGATAGATTTAGCGGCAAAATATTAGTAGGAGGAAAAAACTTTGGTTCTGGATCATCTCGTGAGCATGCTGCATGGTCAGTTTATGATTACGGCTTTAGATGTGTAGTATCTAGTTTCTTTGCTGATATTTTTAGAGGTAACTGTTTAAATATTGGAGTTTTACCAGTACAAGTAAGTGCAGAATTTTTACAGAAAATATTTGACGCGACAGAAGCTGACCCTACTACTAAGTTGGAAATAAATCTACCAGAGCAAAAAATCACGCTATTATCAACGGGAGAAAGCGAATCTTTTGATATCAATGATTACAAGAAAAACAACATGTTAAATGGTTTTGATGATATCGATTACTTATTGAATATTAAAAAAGATATTGAGACATTCGCTGAAAATACTCCACTATAATCCAATTTTCATATAACGGAAGAACACTAATGAAAAGAAAATTGGAAATTATGGATACCACCCTTCGGGATGGTGAACAAACTTCTGGGGTATCCTTTTCTGCATCAGAAAAATTAACCTTAGCAAAACTACTTTTAGATGAGCTTAGGGTAGACCGTATTGAGGTTGCTTCAGCTCGTGTTTCTGATGGTGAGCTTGAAGCTGTTCAAAAAATTACTGAATGGGCAGCTACTAAAGGATATTTAGAACGTGTAGAGGTTCTTACTTTTGTAGACGGTGGCATATCGTTAGATTGGATGCAAAAATCAGGTGCAATCTCTCAAAACCTACTTACAAAAGGCTCTTTAAACCATTTAGAACATCAACTAAAGAAAACTCCAAAACAACACTTTTCAGAAATAAGTGAAATTTTCAAAAACGCCTCTGAAAGAGGTATTATTAATAATATCTATTTAGAAGACTGGAGTAACGGGATGCGAAATTCAAAAGCCTATGTTTTTGAATTTTTAGAATTCCTTTCTACTCAACCCGTTAAAAGAATATTATTACCCGATACATTAGGTATTCTAACACATACTGAGACGTATGCATACATTTCAGAGATAGTTCAAAAATTTCCGAAATTGCATTTTGATTTTCATGGTCACAACGATTATGATTTAGGTGTAGCCAATATCATGGAAGCTGTAAAAGCAGGTTGTCATGGATTGCACCTAACTGTAAATGGAATGGGTGAACGTGCAGGTAACGCCCCTATGGCCAGTGCTGTTGCTGTTATAAACGATTTTTTACCAGAAGTTGAAATTAGTGTGAACGAAACCTCCCTTTATAAGGTAAGTAAGTTGGTTTCAGCATTTACAGGTTTTACAATACCTGCAAACAAACCGATTGTTGGTGATAATGTATTTACACAAACAGCAGGCATACATGCTGATGGAGACAGTAAAAAGAACTTGTATTTTAGTGACCTAATGCCAGAACGTTTTGGAAGAAAACGTAAATATGCATTAGGCAAAATGTCTGGCAAAGCCAACATTCAGAAAAACCTACAAGAACTTGGGCTAACGCTGAATGATGATGAGTTAAAAAAGGTGACAGCCAGAATTATAGAATTAGGAGATAAAAAGGAACGTGTTACTAAAGATGATCTCCCTTTTATCATTTCAGATGTTTTAGATACTGCCGATTATAAGCAAAAGGTTTTTGTAAAATCATATGTATTAACACATGCAAAAGGTTTAATGCCATCCACTACGCTATCAGTTGAAGTTGATGGTAAAGTTTATGAAGCACATGCACAAGGTGACGGACAGTATGATGCATTTATGAATGCATTGAAAAAGGTATATATTGCTAAGAATAAAACTTTACCTAAGTTAACAGATTATGCAGTGAGAATACCTCCTGGGAGTACTTCTGATGCACTCTGTGAAACGGTAATTACTTGGGAAATGGATGGAAAGGAATTTACCTCAAGAGGGTTAGATTCTGACCAAACAGTTAGCGCCATCAAGGCAACCGAAAAAATGTTGAATATAATTTAAACTGATTGCTCCGTACCTTCTAATGAAGAATGAGGAGCAACATACAACTAAATAAAATGAAATTAAATATTGCCTTATTGGCCGGTGATGGTATCGGTCCTGAAGTTATTGATCAAGCAGTAAAGGTATGTGATGCCATTGCTAAAAAATATAAACATGATTTCAATTGGAAACCTGCCTTAACCGGAGCGGCTGCCATTGATGCTGTTGGTGAGCCTTACCCAGATGAGACGCATGAGATTTGTGCAAATGCTGACGCTGTTCTTTTTGGTGCCATAGGCCATCCACGTTTTGACAATGACCCATCGGCGAAAGTACGTCCTGAACAAGGATTGTTGAAGATGAGACAAAAATTAGGCTTGTTCGCTAATGTACGCCCAACCTTTACTTTTCCTTCACTAATCGATAAATCTCCCTTAAAAAGAGATAGAATTGAGGGTACTGATTTAATCATCCTGAGAGAGTTAACGGGCGGAATCTATTTTGGTGAACGTGGTAGGAAAGATGACGGCAATACGGCATTTGATACCATGACCTACCAACGTTTCGAAATTGAACGTCTGGCTAAAAAAGGTTTTGACATGGCGATGAAGCGTTCTAAAAAATTATGTTGTGTTGATAAAGCTAACGTATTGGAATCTTCAAGATTATGGAGAGAAACAGTTCAGGCGATGGAAAAAGATTATCCTGAAGTTGAAGTTACTTATGAGTTCATCGATGCTGTGGCTATGCGTTTAATTCAATGGCCAAAAGGGTATGATGTAATTATTACAGCGAACCTATTTGGTGATATTTTAACCGATGAAGCTTCTGTTATTGCTGGTTCTATGGGTCTAATGCCTTCTTCTTCTGTAGGGAGTAAGGTTTCTTTGTATGAACCTATACACGGTTCTTACCCACAAGCAGCAGGAAAGGATATTGCGAATCCTTTAGCAACAGTATTATCTGCTGCAATGATGTTTGAAGATTTTGGTTTGACTCAGGAAGCTCAAGTTATTAGAGATGTTGTAAATAAATCATTAGCGAAGGGCATCGTTACCGAAGACCTTGCTGATGGAGGTAAAAGTTATAAAACAAGTGAAGTTGGCGATTGGTTGGCCAGCAATATCTAAACAAACCTTTGTCATTTACAACGGTGTTGAGATCCGATTTGTGACAACGTAATAATCTAATCCTTTAGAAAGCCCAATGACTCATCATTGGGCTTTTGGATTGTTATGAGCAGTCAAAATTCCTTTGTTTAGGCAATGAAATTGTATCTTCAATTCATCTTCATCTCAAGCGTAACCATCAAATAAATAACTGAAGCGGCGTTTTGGATATAATGTTTATTTGTACATATACTATCGTAAGATTTCACTAACCCCTATCCCTAATGTTTATACCAGCGCTATTTGGCCAAGGCATTCAATCCTTTCAGAACCGCATAGTTATCCTTTAAAAAATCCCATTCATTGCCAAATTTTCCATCAACAACATCAAAGTACCAGGTTTCATCCCAAGAAAGTACTTGATTTTCAGCTTTGATGCCATTTAAAATTGTATCACCATAAGTATCATTTTTACTTTCAAACGAATAGGTTTTAGTATAATTTGCAGTTACTTTTATCCATACAATACCTTTATCACCATCAACAGTCAGATGCTTAATCACAGCGTTATAATTGGTAAACGATGCTCTAAATATGGTATGTTCCTTCAAAAATGCTTCAGAGTCCGATGAAAGGTATTTTGATAGCTCTGACTTCCAATTTGACGAATTCATGGCTATCAAATAATCTTCGATAAATTTCTTCGTACTTTCTTCTTCAGACACTAATGTCTTATATTTCTGTAGCTCCGAAATAGCCTCTTGATCATTGCTTGTTTTATGCTCTCCGCATGAAAAAATAGTAAGTAGGGCTATCGTAAAAAATACTTTTTTCATTTGATTGTTCTTAATGAGTTTGTTCTTCAGTTTCTTTAGCCATAACCCCAAGTTGCTCCATTAATAACATCTGATCGGCAATCAGCCAATGGTCGGTAATTTTTCCATTCTCTAAGGTGTAGCGAATTGCGAAGGGAAGATCCATTTTTCTGCCAGTTGGTGGAATTCCATTGAACGCTTCACTATTGGTGCCTGTCGCCCTGCCCTGAACGATTACTTTATTTACTTCGGTTACCATTTCTTCAATAAAAAGCTCATACTTTGGAAAAGCACTTTCAAAAAATAAGATATGCGAAATCAATCTTTCATCATTCGTATATGTCTCCAATAGTTTTCTGGTTTTTTCTTCCCCAGAAATTGCATTGAAGTATTGGATGATAAACTCCCTGTTTTTCTTTAGATTATCCATAATAATAAATTTTTAGACCTGTCTACCGACAGGTGAGATTATATTTCGGTTTTCCTTTTCTCAAAGTTAGGTGGACTTTCATTACAACAATTGACTAGATGTTGCGAAAAATTGTGTTCAGGTTACATTTTTACTCTTTACAAACTCAGAAGGTTTAAATCCGAACTCTTTTTGAAAAGATCTTGTAAAATGACTTTTGCTAGCAAATCCTACATTATAGCATACTTCACTTACATTTAAGTCTTTATCTTTTGATTGTAATAGTTTTTTAGCCTTCTCCAATCGTACGAATCGTAAATACTGTTGTGGTGACATCTGGGTCAATCTTTTGACTTTTCTAAATAGCTGTGTTCTACTCAGGGCCATTGCAGAGGCTAAGCTATCTACTTTAAAACCTGAATCTGAAATGTGAGATTGAATAACAGCGTTAACTTTTTTTAGGAATACACCTTCTCTACTACCTTTGCGTTCAGCGGCCTTCTCCATATTCTCGGTATTCGAAAAATGAGTAGTCAGTCTTTTAAAAACAGTAGCATAATAATTCGGATACTTTTTCGGAAGCAAAGTACCATTCATATTTGTTTTTGATAAAATAGCGGATTTTGGTTTAGTCGGAATGGAGACAATAAATCGAGTTCCTTGTTTTTGCCTTTCGACCTTGAGTCCGTTTTTGACCGAAGATAAAATCTCCCCTAATTTTGAAAGATCAACCCCAGTGTTTTCAATGCAAAGTATACATCCATCTTTGTTCTCATTACATTCCCCCACCGAAACCTTCACGCGGTATGATTGCGGTGTAAAAGTGATGACACGACTTAACAATACCGTTATTTCAGATAGTGCTTGCTCAGGATTATAAGAGGCGAGAAGGCTTGCGGCCTCTGCCTCAAAAACCAAACTGACTTCTTGCGCAGCTGCAAAAGGTTGAAGGCCGGTGACGAGACCGCGAAAAAGAGGGACTAAATCGGCTGTTACATTGAATTCCATATCAAGTACCGCATGGTTGATTAGTGCTTCCTAAAAGATATCGTTTTTTTAACAGATTACCAATTTCCATTCAACCAATCATATGCTATTTGACTGCATATTCACTATAATCTTAAACGACTAATAAATACTAAAACAAGTGAAGTTGGCGATTGGTTGGCTAGTAACATCTAATACTAATATTGAAATAAAAAGTCCCTTTAATCATGATTAAAGGGACTTTTTATAAGTAAAATTCTTGTTACTACACTTCTTAGAAAATATTATAAGCTACCTTGTATAGATATATCTTGCTCATAAATAATTTTAACAATAGCATGAATATCTGGTATTACCGTCCTTGCTAATTTTGAATTGCCATTCAACAATACACAAATACCTAAATCTGAATCTGGAAAAAGTGCAATTTCGTTTCTATAATTATTTACACTACCACCATGATGCCAAATAGTTTCTTCCACCGATTTCTCGTTCTCCTTTAAAGTATGAATACGCCATCCAAATCCATAAGCTGACGATAAATGACCTGGCCATCTTTGATAATATTTACTGTGTCCGTTTAAAGCAATATAAGGTTTAAACACCTGTTCGACAGCGTCCTTAGCCATTACTTCTGGGTTATGCCCAAGTAAAAAACGCATCCATTTTGCCATATCAAGAGAACTAGCATTTATACCACCTGCTGAAATGGCATTGTAGTATTTATCTGTTAAAGACAAAGCTCTCCAATGACCACTACTTTTTGTATGTGGTAAAGCAACATTATCAGAATTAATTAATGTTTGATGGTCCATAGATACCGATTGCATATTCAATGGCTTAAAAAACTTGTCGGTCAACAAAGTTTGAATATCCTTACCAGTAGCCTTCAGCATAATTTCTTGACTTAATGAAAACATGGCATTCTGATAACTATATTGAAGCCCAGGTTCGGCTATCGGTTGAACTTCATCAAAACGATCGGCAATTTTAGACATCGATATACCAGCCTCAACT
>TARA_R110002074_G_scaffold125789_2_pt1 | contig 34019 bp, 17 predicted proteins | sample TARA_R110002074 | Tara Oceans TARA_R110002074 (sample SAMEA4397215) | marine metagenome | biome: Polar Biome; feature: [MIX] marine epipelagic wind mixed layer (ENVO:01000061); material: water (ENVO:00002006), including particulate matter (ENVO:01000060) such as... | depth 10-100 m | reverse complement strand
TTATTAATAATAAAAATGTTTTTTTATTCATAATTTGTGTTTTTAATCAATTTTAAATTTATCAAGAGGTTAGTTTTAGATTTTGTAAAACTAACCTCTTGATAAAGGTATTAGGTTTCATTATTGTCAGTAATCGTCAATCTAACATCAGAAAAAGTAATTTTATTAGTTTTTTCTTTACTATTGCAACATACAGTTGATTTGTATCAAATAATCAAACAACGGGTTAAAAGATTTTAACATATAAAAATGTATTAACTTTAGAAGAAATAATAATTTGTAAAAGCCTTTGATTGAGTCAAAAAAATACTGTAGTTATGGAAGTTCTAGTAGTAAATTTTTTAAATTAATTTATATTGAAATTAATAATCTATATATTTTCAATCATTGCTTTCACTTTGTGTCAATTCTCTTTTTCACAAAGCAATACTGAATTTCAGCAATTAAAAGGTGCAAACGTTTCAACGCAAAGTATTACATATGCTGTAGCCCAAGATAGTGTTGGGAATTTATGGGTAGCTTCTGAGGAAGGTGTACTTAAACACAACTCTAAATTCTACAAAATATATAATACTTATAACGGCTTACCTGAGTTGTTTAGCAATCGTACTACTGAAATATTTATAGACTCCAAGCAAAATATTTGGATTGGTTCGGAAAAAGGCGTTTGTATTTATGATGCCAATTTAGATGTATTCAAAATCGTAAAAAGTAATATAGACATTAATCCTTCATTAGTTACAAGTATACAAGAAGACAGTCAAGGTAATATATGGGTTGGAGGTTTTAATGGTTTATGGAAATACAATACGAAATCTGACTCTAAAGAACTTGTTAGAATTGTAAGCAACCATAATACACAAAGCATACAACCATACAAAAATCAAATAATTTTTGGCACAACAAAAGGGTTGTTCATTTATAATATAGCTGAAGATGATTTACAAGAAAAAACTCTTGACAATAATTTAAACAATGTAAGCCTCGTAACTCGTGTGGACAATTATGTTATAATAGGTACAAAGGCAGGAAGTCTATTTAAATTAGAACCTAACACCCAAAAAGTTACTCCAATAAAACTTAAAGTTAATATAAAACATCCAATTAAAGATATTATAAAAAAAGGAACAGATACCATATACATTTCTACGGATGGTGATGGATTATACCAATTAAATAATGAATTTTTAGTATTAAATCATTTTAAAGAAGATGCTAACAATCAAAATGCTTTATCAAGTAATGGTATTTATGATATCTTATTGGTAAATGAAAACATATTATGGATTGCCACCTACGGAGGTGGTATTAACTATTTCGATTCTAATCGTTTACCGTTTCAAAAAATAAAGCATCGCTTTAATGATAAAAATAGTTTAGCGGCAAATTTCTCTAGGTCAATTGCAAAAGACACTAATGGTAATTTATGGTTTGGTACTAAAAAAGGAGTTAGCATTTATAATATAAAAAGAAATACATGGAAACATATTACAAACCTCTCTAAAAATAATGGCAATAACCAAAGCATTGTACTCGCATTAGAACCGGATAACGAATTTATGTGGATTGGAACATATAATAATGGCCTTTTTAAATTAAATATTAATACTTTGAGAAGCACCCATTATAACACCAAATACAATAGGCTTTTAAAAAAGGTTTATGCTATTCATAAAGACAACGAAAATAATATTTGGGTAGGTGGTATTGAAGGAGACTTAGCTGTAATAAGTCCTAATAACAAAATTGAGACCTACCCCATTCAACAAGTAAAATATATTTATGAAACGAGCTCTGGTAATATTTTGATAACTGGTAGATATGGCGTCTACAAAATAAATCCATTAACAAAAGAGTTTAAGTTAATTGAAGCTTTAAAACCAGACGAAAATGCATTTGCCTTTTCAACAATTAATAGTGTTTACGAAACAAAAAACGGTAATCTTATTTTAGCCACAAATGGAGAAGGTGTTGTTTTTTACAATTCAAAAAATCAAAATATAAAAAAACTGACCATTAACTCGGGAATGCCCTCTGATATTATACAAGGAATTATTCCATTTTCAGATTCGAATATTTGGGCAAGTACAACAAAGGGGTTAGCAAATATTATAATTACCGAAAAAGATACCATAATAAATATTTTTGACAAGCAAGACGGGCTATCAACCACAGAATTTAATTATGGAAGTTACAGAAAACTAAGTGACAGCTTATTCGCATTTGGTGGTGTTAGTGGAGTTACGCTTTTTAACCCAAAACATATTAAAGGGGAAAGTTATAAACCAAAAGTGGTTTTTGATGTGTTCAAACTATTTAATAAAATTATAAAACCCGGAGATGGTTTATTAAAAAAGCATATTAACGAAACCAAATCTATTGTTTTAAAGCACAACGAAAATTCTATAGAAATAGGTTTTACTGGTATTTCACATACCTCAGCATCTAAAATTAAATACGTTTATAAACTTGACGGTTTTGATGAAGTATGGTCTTCACCAAGCAGAACAAATTTCGCCACCTACACTAACTTAAGCCCTGGTTCTTACACCTTTAAAGTAAAGGCTTATAATAAATATGCTACGGCAGGAGATGAAAGGCAGCTAAACATAAATGTTTTATCGCCATGGTGGGCTACAAACAAAGCATATATACTTTATGCTTTTTTACTTATCGGTATAATAGCAGCAATAGTACATTTCACAAGTGTTATAATAAAAAAGAAGCATGCTGATGAACAAATAGATTTTTTCAACAACCTAACTCATGAAATTAAAACACCATTAACAATTTTAATATCATCATTAGATAATGTGACTGAAAATACAGGAACTGGTGAAGATTCAAAAAAGAGGATAAAAACAACAGTGAAACGTATTAATTCACTTTTTGAGCAAATGCTTAATTTTCAAAAAGTTACTTCAGAAGATAATCTTTCAACAGATATTACTAGAATTGCTTTAGTACATCATGTAAAAAAACGTATCAATAATTTTGAACCTTTAACAAAAGAACGAAATATAGAAGTTATTTTAAACAATTATTGGAAAGAAGAGTCTTTTTATTTTGACAAAGATAGTTTTGATAAAATTCTCTTAAACCTTATCTCCAATGCCATTAAATACTCTTTTGAAAATGGAACAATAACTATAAATCTTCATAGAACTATTAAACATGAATTAAAAGTTGAAATTATTGATGAAGGTTTGGGCATACCTAAAGATCAGCAAAAATTTATACTTAAGCGCTATTACAGAGCAAGAAACGCAATTAACAGTCAACGCCCTGGAACTGGTTTGGGTCTTATGATGGTAAAAAAACTCTTAGAAAAAACGGGAGGTTCTATTGATTTTTCAAGTGAAGAAAATAAAGGCACAACATTTACCATATTTTTAAAAAATTTAAAAGATGAATATGATAAAAAAGTCCTTTCAAAAGAAAACACCATTAACCATTTAAATACAGATACCGAAGACCAGTCCGAATTAGACACTTTTAGCGATAGTAAAATACTAATAATTGAAGATAACGATGAGTTACGAGACATATTAATAAATACTTTAGGCGTTTATTTTCAAATATTTGAAGCCAGTAATGGTAAAGAAGGTTTAGAAATCGCATCGCAAATATTTCCAGACCTAATATTAACAGACCTCATCATGCCAGAAATGGACGGCATGCAAATGGCTAAACAGTTAAAAGATGATATAAATCTGAATCATATCCCAGTATTTATGTTAACTGTATTGCAAAATTCCGCTCAAAAACTAGAAAGTATAGAAAATGGTATTTCTGAATATATTGAAAAACCTGTGGATATAAAGTTTTTACTCGCAAAAATGATTAACACTTTAAAATGGCAAAAAAAGCTACGTGAAAAATATGTTCATGATAATGATGCTGATAATGCATCACTCTTCAGAAATAAAAATGACCAAGAGTTTTTAAAAAATCTTGAAGATGCCGTAATAAAGAATATTGAGAACGAATCATTTTCGGTTCACGATTTATCAGGTAGTTTTAGTATGAGTAGAACATCATTATACATGAAACTTAAAAATTTAGTTGATTTATCTCCTCAAGATTTCATTATTCACACCAAATTAAAATATGCTAAAAAACTGCTTATTGAAGGTGAGCATAGTATTAAGGAAGTAGCATACCGCTCAGGATTTTCAAATCCTAAATACTTTAGTACATCATTCAAAAAATTCTATCAAATAACGCCTAGTGGTTTTTTAGAAAGTCTTAAAAATAAGACATAATACAGCTCTCAACACACTGTTTTTATTGATTTTGACTATTAACAAACCTTTTGTGATGTTTTTTTAGACCTCAAAAAAGAGTTAAACAAGTAGTTTAGCACAAACTAAATTAAACTATTATGAGAAAATATTTTTGTCTGATTCTTTTTATGCTGCCAATTACCCTTTTGGCGCAACAAACAGTAAAAGGAATTATTACAGACGACAACAAATTACCACTTCCCGGTGCTTCTGTTTTAATTAAAGGTACTAATACTGGAGCGGTTTCAGATTTTGATGGGAATTTCACTATCAATTTAAACGCTACACCAAGCACTTTAGTTATAAGTTATTTGGGGTATGTTACTCGGGAAGTACTTGTAACTTCTCAAACAAACATCACAGTAGTTCTTGAGAGCGATCAAGAGAGTTTAGATGAAGTGGTTGTGATTGGATATGGGTCTGTTAACAAAAAAGACCTTACTGGTTCAATTACCTCCATTAAACCTACAGAAGAAGTTGCTGAACAATCTAAAAGTATTGAGGATATTATTAGAGGGCGATCAGCTGGTGTACAAGTTAGCTCGAATGGGTCTGAACCCGGAGCTGCTGTTTCAGTAAAGATTAGAGGTTTAAGTAGTTTAACGGCTAATTCAGAACCTTTATATGTTGTTGATGGTATTATAATGGATTCGGCAACTGAAGATGTATCTAATCCAATATCTGGCTATACACCACCACAAGGAGGTGGTATATCTGGAGTAAACCCTGAAGATATTGAAAGTATTGAGGTACTAAAAGACGCTTCTGCTACAGCTATATATGGATCTAGAGCTGCAAATGGTGTCATTATTGTTACTACGAAAAAAGGGAAAAAAGGTAATGCTAAGTTCAATTTCACAACATCAATAAGTACAGGAAGTGTTGTTAGAAACATTAATGTTTTAGATACTGAGGGCTACACTAATTATCAGAATGATATGCGAGAAGCTTTAGGTCAAGAATTAGCCTATACAGTTAATACAGATGGAAGCATCTTTACTACAGGAACAGAACCTGAAAGAGTAGTTGGAATTAATTGGTCAGAAGACACTTATCGTAACTCAATAATCAAAAAAAATAGACTATCCATCTCAGGAGGTGGCGATACAGGTAATTATTACCTTTCTGGTGGTATGACGAGTAACCAAGGAACTTTCCCTAACGCTTTAGCGGAATCTGTTGATTTTAATTTAAATATAAATCAAGATCTATCAGATAAAGTAAAAATAAGTGTGAAAGTTGGAGCTACTTATACAGAACTTGCATCTTCAAAAGGAACAGATGAAAATGGTGGCGCTAATAATAGTATGGTGAGACAAGTCATACTAGCTGCACCAATTGAAAATTTTGCAGAAAACAATCAGGATGCTGAAGATATAGATGAAAATCTAGATGGTCCTAGAGCTTGGACAAGCGATTATGATGATGATGCGCAAGAAATTCGATTATTAGCAGCACTTAATATGGATTATAAAATCTCTAAGGCTTTTACTTATAGATTTCGTTTTGGAGGCGATTACAGAAAAAAAGAAAGAAGCTTTTGGTTTGGAACTGCCTTATTAAAAGGTGCTAATCCAAATGGACTTGCAGGACTTTCTACATTAAACAGATTTAGATATAATATTGATAACACATTAATGTTTAGAAAATCTTTTAATAAAAATAGTAGAGTTAATGCTACAGTTGGCGCTTTAATTGATAAAACAAGTATTAAAAGAACACGCTACTCTGCCGCTGATTTTGCAGATAAATCATTAAGAGCAGATGGTATTTCTTTTGGTGGTACAAATACACCGCTGGTTATAGATAGTGAGTTTCCAACTATTGTATCTTTTATTGGTCGTGTAAATTACACTTTGTTTAATCGGTATTTATTTACAGGAACATTTAGGGCTGATGGTAGCAGTAAATTTTCTCCAGGAAACCAATGGGGTTACTTCCCTGCCTTATCTTTTGCTTGGAAAGCTAAAGAAGAGTCTTTCTTAAAGAATAGTAAAGCCATATCAGATTTAAAATTTAGATTAGGATATGGCGAAGTTGGTAATCAAAATATCCCTGCTTACAGTTACTTAACACCTTTTGGTGCTACTGAAGCGGCACTTTCTGATGCTAGTGGCGGAAATTTAATAGCAGTTGTACCATCAAATTTAGCTAATCCAGATTTAAGATGGGAAACGTCTATACAATATAACGCAGGAATCGATTTTGGTCTTTTTAATAATAGATTAACAGGTACGGTGGATGCTTATCACAAAACAAGTTCTGATCTTTTACTTAATGTAGCTTTAGGACCTACCGCTGGTTTTAATTTTATTACTGCTAACCAAGGAGACATAGAAAACAAAGGGCTTGAATTTTCTTTAAATGCTGATATTATTAATAAAGAAAATGTACGTTGGAATGTGTTTGGAAATATTTCATTCAACAAAAATAAAATTACAAATTTAGGAGAAATTTTACCTGCAGAGTTTGGAGATTTAGGTGAGCAAACTGCCTTTACAGGAACTCAAGTAGCAGGTGGCACATTCTTTAAACAACCTGCAAATATCTTCATAACTGGCAGAGAAGCTGGACTATTTTACGGCTTAGAAACCAATGGTATTATAAGAACTGATGAGCAGTTAACTAATACAGATTCTGGAGATCCATTAAAATATAAAGGAACAAACATGAGAGTTGGAGATGTTCTTTTTGTTGACCAAAACGGAGATGGCGACATTACTGATGCTGATAAAACCATTATTGGCAACCCAAATCCAGATTATACGTTTGGTTTTGGGACTTCATTCGAATACAAAGATTTTTCTTTGAGCCTTATGTTTAATGGTGTTTATGGAAATGATATTGCCAATGGTAATATATTCGAAACTGGTTACGCCAACAATACTATTAAAAATGTTCGATCTGTTGCTTATAATGATGCATTTGATGTTGTAAGTAACCCTAACGGAGCTTACCCTAGTGTTGGAGTTGGAGGTATAGGTACCGATTATACAACAGAATTCAACGACAGATCTGTTGAAGACGGTAGTTATTTAAGATTAAGCTATGTTACACTTGCTTACAATATACCAGTAGAAAAAACCAAATTTTTCGATAGTATGAAGATTACTTTATCCGGGCAAAATTTATGGCTATTAACAGATTATACTGGTTTCGACCCAGAAGTAAATAGTTTTGCTTACGACCCTACACGTAATGGAATTGATTGGGGTTCTTTTCCTAATCAACGAACTTTTACAGTTGGTTTAAATGTTTCATTTTAAAAAATATACCATGAAAAATACAAATAAAATAATCGCATTATTGTTTATAGTAACAGTGTTTTTTAATAGTTGCGACAATCAGTTAATTGATATCCCTGAAAATGCTTTTTCTGAAATCCAAGTATTTTCTACTGAAGAAGGTGTTGAAACAGCAGTAAATGGTATGTATTCCCAATTACAAGGGTATGACTATTATGGCGCTAGAATGCGTCTACTATTGTGGCCACATTCAGGTAAATACCAATCAAAACAAGGTGCCAATAATGATGTAAATAAACTAGATGCTACTAATACTAATATCAATTTAGATAAACTTTGGCGAGGCATGTGGCAAACCATAAACCAAATAAATACGGTTATCATAAACGTAGAAGGCAATGGTTTAGATAATGAAACTACTAGTTTAGGGCAAGCTCATTTTTTAAGAGCGATTGTTTATTTTGATTTGGTACGCATGTTTGAAGAAGTTCCTATCAGACTATCTCCAACAACAAAAGATAATATTCATATTGCAAAAAGTACTAAAGAAGAACTTTATAACCTCATCATTGAAGACTTAAAAAAAGCCGCAGATTTTTTACCAAACAGAGGTGAATATATAGATGGAAGACCTTTTAAGTTTGCTGCAAATGCGTATCTAGCAAAAGTATATATAACTTTAGCTGGTCGAAATAGTGCTCCAACTAATTTTCCAGAGTTTAATGCTGTTACCGAATCTGAAATTACTACCGCAAATATTACAGATTTTTGGGAAGAAGCAAAAACAGAATTAGATAATGTAATTGATAACGGCGGATATAGCCTTGTTTCAACCTATGCGGATTTATGGAAACAAGACAGTAGAAATACATCTGAGTCTATTTTTGAGCTACAATATGGTCATACTGGAGCTGTAAGAACAAATGATATTATGAGGGATGTGCTTCCAACTGGAAGTGAATATGGTCCATTAGGTGCTAAACTTTTTGGTAGAATAAGACCTAACAAAGAAATGTTTAGTGATCATATTATCCAATATTCTGGAAATGATTATACAGGTACTAATTTTATTTCTGCAGGAACAGGGGCAGATATTATAACTTTAGATGAAGCTGTAGCTGATCCAAGAATAAATGAAACTTTTATGTTCAATTCTTATATAAAAACCAATAATGGAAAACCAGCAAATATATTTCCTAGATTAAACAAAGGGAATAATGCTTATACCCAACTTAAAAAATATAAAGATTTAACTTATGATGGAACAACTACCATCAATAATCATATCATGCTTCGTTATGCCGATATCTTATTATTAAGGGCAGAAGTTGAAAATGAAATTAGTGGTCCTTCAACAGCTTATACTTATGTTAATGAAGTATTACTTAGAGCTAGAACAACTAATACAGGCACAACCTTACAACCTGCTGGTTGGGATGCTGTTAGTGTGCCTACACAAGACGAATTTCGTGAACGTATCATGAAAGAACGTGAATATGAATTAAATGGGGAAGGACATGAGTGGTTTGATATGAGACGACGTGGTTTAGCGCGTTTTCAGGAACAAATAGACCACCATAATGCAGCAGTAACATTTTATAAATCTGAAAATAATAAAGATTTTATTTTTAGCAATATTGAAACAGAAGTTAAATTCCCAATACCATTAGCAGAATTATCTGGTAACAATTTAATTAACGAATAGTAGAATTAAAACTATGAGGAATATTTCATATGCATTATTAATAGCTTCTTTTGTATTAACCTTTTCATGTAAAGACAATAAACAAGCTAACATTCAGGATGGAAATCTACTATATCAAGATGCCTCAGCACCTATAAGTGATAGAGTTGAAGATTTAATGTCTAGAATGACAGTAGAAGATAAAGTTTATCAAATGAGTCAATATGTTGGTCTTGAACATATGAAACATGCTGAAAATAATATTACAGCTGAAGATTTAGATAAAAATGACGCTTTAGGATTTTACCCAGGCATGCTTAGTAAAGATGTCGCAAAATTAGCTACCGAGGGAAAAATAGGTTCTTTTCTTCATGTGGTTACACCAGAGGAAGCTAATAAATTACAAAGATTAGCGCAAGAAGCACCTTTAAAAATTCCGTTATTAATAGGTATTGATGCTATTCATGGCAATGGTTTAGTAAGTGGCTCAACTATTTACCCATCCCCTATTTCGCAAGCTGCAACTTTTGCAGACGATTTAATTAAAGAGGGAAGCCGTCAAACAGCTCTTGAAATGAGAGCCAATGGTATGCATTGGTCTTTTACACCAAATATAGACGTACTTCGCGACCCACGTTGGGGGCGTACTGGAGAAACGTATGGTGAAGACCCATATTTAGTAGGTAATATGGGAGTTGCAACTATAACAGGTTTACAATCCGGTAATTTTTCTGGAGAAAATAATGTGATAGCTTGTGCTAAACACCTCATTGCTGGAAGTTCCTCAATTAACGGATTGAACGCATCTCCAACCGATGTCTCTAAACGCACCTTATTCGAAATCTTTTTACCGCCATATCGCAGAGCAGTTCAAGAAGCAAATTTGTATTCAATAATGGCAGCCCATAATGAAGTAGCTGGAGTACCTGGACACATGGATAAATTCATGATGAACGATTTAATGCGTGATCGCTGGGGGTTTGAAGGTTTTTATATAAGTGATTGGAATGACATATCAAGAATAGACCTTTGGCATCATGTTGCAAAAGATTTCAAGCAATCTATTGAGTTTTCTGTAAATGCTGGAATGGATATGAATATGCACGGCCCTGTTTTCGATAAACATTTAATTGAATTGGTTAATGAAGGTAAGGTTGATGAAGCACGAGTTGATTATGCATCTAGAAAAATTTTAGAAGCCAAATTTAAATTAGGGCTTTTCGAGAACCCTTATGTTGATATTGAAAAATCGAAAGAAGTTAACTTTTCTGAAGCACATCAAAAAAATGCATTAGAGCAAGCACGTCGAGCTATTGTGCTTCAAAAAAATAAACAAGGGTTTTTGCCCTTAGCTGAAAATGGAAATGGGAAAACCATTTTCATCACCGGTCCAAACGCCAATAACCAAACAACTTTAGGCGATTGGGTATCACCTCAACCAGAAGATAATATTATTACAATGGTTGAAGGTATTACGTCTATTGGTAAAGAAAATGGATATAGAGTAAACTATTTTGATTCTGGAGATCGTTCAAAAGAAATAACACCAGAAAATATAGATAAAGCTACACAACAAGCTAGAAGTGCAGATATGATTGTGTTGGTATTGGGTGAAAACTCATTCCGTCATGATTGGAAGCGCAAAACTACTGGTGAAAATATCGATAGAGCTACCTTAAAATTATCAGGCAATCAAATGAAATTGGCAGATAAAATGTTCGAGCTTAAAAAGCCTGTAATTGTTGTTTATGTTAGCGGTAGTCCAATTGCAGAACCATGGCTAGAACAACGTGCTGCTGCAGTGGTAAATACGTGGGAAAGTGGTGCATTTGCTGGACAAGCAACTGCTGAAATTCTTTTCGGAAAAGTAAATCCTTCAGGAAAATTACCATTAACTATTCCACGTAGTGTTGGACAATTACAAATGGTATATAATCACAAACCAACGGCTTATATTCATAAATATAATACCGAAAAGAAAGTGCCTTTGCATCCATTTGGTTTCGGTTTAAGCTATTCAAAGTTCAAATTATCTGAGCCTTCAGTTTCAAAAGCTGATTTCGCAGGAATAGATGATGAAATTATAGTTACTATTAATGTAAAAAATACAAGTGATGTAGATGGTGAAGAAGTAGTTCAACTCTACATTAGAGATAATATAAGTTCTTATACAAGACCTGTAAAAGAGTTAAAAGGCTATAAACGTGTAGCTGTAAAAGCTGGAGAGTCACAAACCGTTGAAATTCCTATTTCAGCAGAAAGTTTAGCGATGTATGACAAAGATTTCAACTTTGTTGTAGAATCTGGAGAATTTACAATAATGACTGGAAATTCTTCCGCAGATAAAGCATTAAAGAAAACGACCATTTCTGTGAAAAATGGTTTTACAATTGATAAAGCAAAATAATATGTTGAAAATACTAAAATACGGTTTTGCATGTGCATTACTCATGGTTTCTTGTAAAGAAGCAAACAAAGATCAAGCTTTAAATACAGAAGAACCTGTTGAAGAAGTGCAGACGCCAAACATTATCTACATCATGGCAGATGATTTAACTACACAAGCCATTAGTGCTTATGGTGGCATTTACAAAGATTTGGCACCAACACCAAATATAGATCGCATTGCCAATGAAGGCATGCTGTTTCAGGATGTATTGTGTACCAATGCGATATGTGGTCCGTCACGTGCTGCCATTTTAACTGCAAATTACAGTAATAAAAATGGCTATTATAAAAATGAAAGTGGTGGAAAATTTGATGAAACACAGTGGACGTTTCCGCAGGAATTTCAAAAAAACGGATATCAAACCTCTCTCTTCGGAAAATGGCATCTAGGAACAGAGCCTCAAGGGTTCGACGTATTTAAGTACCATAATTCGGCTGGACAACAAGGACATTATTGGGATCCGGTCTATAACATTAATGGCGAAGACATTAATACAGAAGGCTATTCCACCAACTTAAGCACCGATTTTGCAATGAATTGGTTAGAAGGTGAAAGAAATAAAGAAGAGCCTTTTATGATGGTGCTACAATACAAAGCACCGCACAGACCATGGCAACCAGACACTAAATATGAAAAATTATGGGATGATGTTGAGTTTCCTTATCCAGCTACTTTCAATGACGATTATAAAGGTCGTGAGTTGACTGCTGGTGATACAGAAATGACAATGGAATATTTCTCTCGTAGAGATATGAAATATGAAGAGCCAGCAAACTTAAAAGGCAGAGAAAAAATAAAATGGGCATTTTATGGTGCTAAACCAGGAGAAGTAGTGCAACCAGAAGGGATGACTGCCGAAGAAGGTCGTAAATGGAGATACCAAACCTATATCAAAGATTATTTAGCTTGTGTTAAGTCCGTTGATGATAATATTGGTCGTGTATTAGACTATTTAGATAAAAATGGATTAACCGATAATACAATTATAGTATTAACATCAGACCAAGGTTTTTATCTAGGAGATCATGGATTTTTCGATAAGCGTTTTATTTATGAAGAATCGATTAGGATGCCATTCATGGTGAAATACCCTAAAGTAGTAAAAGCAGGTTCAGTGAATGAAGATATAATCACAAATATCGATTTTGCACCAACATTGTTGGATTTAGCTCATATTAATACAGATCAAAAAATGCAAGGAAAGAGTTTTAAATCTGTTTTAAAAGGTAAAACACCTGCAGATTGGCAAAAAGCCATGTACTATCATTATTATGAATTCCCCTATTGGCATCATGTACAGCCACATTATGGGATTAGAACGCAGAAATATACTTTAGCACATTTTTATTACAATATTGATGTTTGGGAACTATATGATTTGGAAAAAGATCCTCAGCAAATGAATAATATTATTGCAGATCCGGAATATTCAAATATCATTTCAGATTTAAAGTCACAATTAAAAGAGCTTATGAAGAAATCGGGTAACAATAAATCTTTGGCAGACTTTAGAATGATTACAGATACTGATTTTGGTTCAATAGTTGACAAAAAAGATGATGAGACATCAGTTCAGGACGTTTTAACAGGAAAATCAGAATAATATGAGAAAAACACTATTTATAGCATCAATTGTAGCCATAACTATTTTAACGGCTTGTAATGCACAAAAAACAATTAAAGATAAAACCGCTGAGCCTAATTCAGATAAAGCTAATAATGCTTCAAACGGTGAAAAGAAGAATATTCTTTTTCTATCAATTGACGATTTAAAGCCATTACTCTCAAACTATGGTGCATCTCAAATGCACACACCTAATTTTGACCGATTAGCAAAAATGGGAATGACTTTTACAAACGCACACGTACAGTATGCTGTTTGTGGTCCATCGCGAGCTAGTGTAATGACAGGGACCAATCCTGATAAGACTAAAGTTTGGGATTTACATACCGATTTTAGAGCATCTGCACCAAGTTTAATGTCCATGCCAGAATATTTAATTTCACAAGGATACGAGACAACTGCCGTTGGTAAAATTTATCATAAAGGAAGTTCGTCGCCAGGACATGATGGCAAAAGTTGGAGCATGCCCCATCAATTACCAGATAATTATGATCCAGCAGCTGGTGAAGCCGCATTTTCATACTATCAAAACCAAGAAACAAAACGCAATATGGCTAAGCTCGTAGAAGAAGCTAAAGCCAAAGGGATTAAAAAAGGAGGGAAATTACGTAATTATGTATTTAAACGTTTAAAACCATCTACCGAAAACACAGATGTTAGTGATACAGCCTATCAAGATGGTTTATATACTCAAACAGCTTTAAAACAACTTAACGATTTAGAAAATACTGGAAAACCTTGGTTTTTAGGTGTAGGTTATCAAAAACCACATCTACCGTTTGTAGCACCAAAAAAATATTGGGATTTATACGATAGAGATAAAATTGAATTAGCAAAGTTTCAACAATTAGCAGAGGGCACACCTAAATTCGCTTACCATTCTTTTGGTGAGTTAAGAGCTTATAGTGATATTGATAGTAAATTAGGTGTTGGCGATAAATTACCAGAAGCTAAACAACGTGAACTTATTCATGGCTATATGGCCTGTATCTCGTACATCGATGCACAACTGGGAATATTATTTGACGAACTTGAAAAAAGAAATATTCTTGACGATATCATAATTGTACTTTGGGGAGATCATGGCTGGCATTTAGGAGATCATACCGAGTGGTGTAAACATTCAAACTTTGAACAAGCTACCAGAATTCCATTTATGTTTGCTGGACCAGGTGTAAAAGAAAACCAAAAATCTCACCATCCCGTTAATCTGGTAGATTTATTTCCAACCGTTTTCGAATTGGCAAATGTGAAACAAAGTGCTCAAATCGATGGAAAATCATTGGTTCCTCTATTAGACAACGATACTACTACTTCAATTGAAGCAGATTTTGCATACCATCAGTATGCTCGCGGTAAACGCATGGGTTATTCTATTAGGACTGAACGTTACCGTTACACAGAGTGGCACGATAATAACTATAGAAGCTATGGAAACTACAACGATGGTAATATAGTTGGCATAGAACTTTATGACTACGAAAAAGACCCATTAGAAACAAAGAATTGGTTTGATGATTCTCAGTATGCTTCTACTGTAAAAGATTTAAAAAGTAAACTTAGATCGCACTTAACAAAATAGTATGAAAAAGGCGATAAGTTAAATTATCGCTTTTTTTGGCATAGTTCCTGAATTAAACTAAAGTATAAAAGGAGAGTCATTGTTAAGATTTTATTAATGAAAATGAAAAAAATTACTTTTTTATTAGCCCTATGTTCGTCAATCACAACATTTGCTCAAGACAAACCAAACATCCTAATCATCCATACCGATGATTTGGGCTATCACGATTTAAGCTTTACAGGTTCACAATTATACGATACTCCAAATATTGATGTTTTAGCAAAAGAATCAGTTTCTTTTACAAACGCTTACAGTAGTTATCCCCGTTGCACACCATCACGATATGGAATGATTACTGGCATGTATCCTGTAAACGAAAACAAAGGTAATTTAGGAGCTATTCCAGATGACAAAAACATGATTAAGCAATTTGTAAATGCCGGTTATTACTCCTCTTATGTTGGAAAATGGCATTTAGGAAAAGGAGCAAGCAATCCAGATAAATTCGGATTTAAACATATCTACGCTGCTGGAGAAGCTGGAGGCGTTGGGTCAAGACATTATCCGTTTAACACACAACTAAACGGAAAGCCAGCAAAATACGATGTTCCAAATGTTAAGGAGGATGGTAAAGAAGGCGATTATATTAGTGATATGATGACTTCAGAAACGATTAAATTCATCAAAAATAACGATAAAAAACAACCATTTATAGCAGTTTTAGCTTACTATTCAGTACACACACCATTAGAAGCAAAACCAGAGGACGAAGCCAGAAACAAAAAAGAGCTAAAGTCTATCAATTTTGGTGACACACCAGAATACATTAAAGAAGGTGAAGGCAGACGCAAAATGCGTCAAGATGATGCAGTATATGCTGGTATGGTAGAAAACGTTGATGAAAATGTTGGCCGTTTGTTACAAACCTTAAAAGATATGGGAATTGATAAGAATACCATAGTCGTATTTTCATCAGATCATGGTGGTTTATCTAATGATGGCCACAAAGGAGAGCGTCACCTAGCAACTACTAATCTTCCGCTTAAAGCAGGGAAAGGACATTTATACGAAGGCGGAATTAGAGTGCCATTATTCGTAAAATGGGCAGATAGCTTAAAGCCTCATGTAGATAACGAATCTATTGTTTTAGGAATGGATATTTTTCCAACACTTTTAGATTTAGCAATTGACAAGACAATAGAGGGATTAGATGGACAAAGTTATGCTTCAGTTTTAAAAGGAAAAGATTCTTGGAAAGACAGAACTGTGTATTGGATTTCGCGTAAAGCAAGACCTCACAGTACAGGTGATAGTAAAGCTGCAGTTGTACGTTCTGGAGATTTTAAATTAATTCAGTTTTTAGAAACTAAAAATGTCGAACTCTATAATCTGAAACAAGACATTGGAGAATCGACGAATCTTTCAAAAAAAGAACCTAAAAAAGCAGCACAAATGCTTCAGTTATTAAAAGATTGGAAAAAACAAATGTTAGTACCAGAGCGATTAGATGTTGGTAAGAAACCTAAAGGTGATAAAAAAGGAAAAGGTAAAAAGAAGAATAAATAACATCTTCAAATCCTAACCTAATTAACCTAAAATAAAAATGAATCAGAGTAATAGTATTTTCAAATTACTACGAATAATAGTGTTGATTGGAATAAATTCAACGTATGCACAAACAATATCCACAACATTAGATGCTACTGTTAGGGATATTTCAGAAGTCAACATTGGCTTCAACCGTCGTTCTGATAATGGCACGTGGTGGACAGATACTTCATTTAAAGGTTTAGTATCTCAAATGAATCCTGATGTGGTAAGATACCCTGGTGGCACACAAGCCAACTATTGGGATTGGCGAGAAGGAAAATTTTTAGATAACACAGATAAAACATGGAACAACAAAGAAATTCTTAAAATACCAGGTTTTGTTACTGCCCTTCCCAGTCGAACTAAAATAGTATATGTCGTTAATATGGCGAGGCCAACACCAGCCACTGGAGTTAGTGTTACTGCCAGCGAACAAGAACTAAAAAGCGATGTCACATTGAATTTAAAAATAGCAGATATGATTGCCGCGTTAGATAGGTTTGTTTTGGAAGGTAAAGAACCCTATTCCGTAGAATTAGGTAACGAGTTTTATTTTGGCAATGAAGAAAGTGGCATTTTTCATATTGTAGAAAATGGTGGGTTTTTCTATTCTGGTTGGGATTCAGCTAATGGTCAACCTTATCAATCTGCAAATAAAAAAGATGCTACTGATATTAATGCGTTATTCTATTTACAACAATGTAAAATTATTGTTGCTGCTATAAAAGCCCAATATCCAAACATTAAATTTGCCCTTACTACAACTAAAGGCGGTAATGGTAATTCAGCACGAGAGCGCTGGAATAATACTATTTTTGATAATTTAGAAAACAATCCAGAGTTTTCTTCACTTAAATCAGATATTTACGCGGTAACACAACACCATTATCTTAATGATAATTATGGTGTGCAAACTGTAATTACAGATAATGTATCTGCTAAAGTTGCTATTGCAGAAGCTATTCAATATCCAATTGATAAACAAGCAGATTATAATATGGTGCCAAACGACTTTAAAATTTGGTATACAGAATATGGGGAAGTTAAAGGAATTGCTGAAGAAACTTGGGCTGATGCTGTGCGTTATGGTGCATTAACCTATAGTTGGCTTACAAGAGGTGATAAAGTAAACCAATTAGATTTTCATTACATTTCAGATAATACGGTTGTAAAAGTAGAATCTCCAATGCGATTAGCACCTGTTGGTATTGCTGTAAAACAGTTTATGTTGGCTACTGCTGAAATGACTGAAATGCAACAAATTAATTTTGATACAAATCCAATATCTGTAAATAGCGTATTGTCACTTTACGGTTATAAGTTTAAAAATGCAAACAAAGAAACGTTGTTGATTATTAACTTGAATGATAATAATATTCAAAATGTAAAATTCGATAATTTATTTACTTACACAGGAACACCAACCATGACGCAGTATCGTTCTAACTCACCATGGATTTCTGGGGTTGCAGAAGGCGATTCAAATATAATATTGAATAATGATAATGTCTCTACTACTTTTAATGCGCGTAAATTTTCAATTACTGTTATTGAAGTGGCAAATACAACATTAAATATTGCTAACGTTTCATTAAGTAATATATCAGTATTTCCAAATCCTTTCAAAGACCAATTAATAATTCATTCAGAACGTCAACTAAAATCTATTTTAGTTTATAACATTAATGGTTCAAGAGTTTTTAATATCGAAAATATATCCAATAATATAATTGATTTAAGTACATTAAATCCTGGAATGTATATTATGAAGGTTGAAACCAATAATGGATTAGCATTTAAAAAATTGATTAAAAAATAATTTTATGGTATCATATCTAAAAAAAACATCTCTAAATTTTTCATGCATCGTATTATTATTGTGCTTCATATCCTCATGTGCACAACATAAACAGACTATAAGTCAAACTGCACGTAATTCTTCGACAGAGCAAAATTTTCAAAACAAATTACTTGTTGGAGCAACATTAAACTATCACGAATTAAACACTAAAAAAGAGAAACTTTTTTTAAAAGATTTCAGATACTTAACACCTGCAAATGCAGCAAAACAAAGTGCGATCCATCCTAAACCTAAAGTATGGAATTGGAGTAAAATAAATGAGTTCATTGATTTTGCAGATAAAAACAATCTTGTTGTTAGATTACACGGACCAATAAGTCCACAGGCTTCTAAATGGGTAAAAGCAGACGAACGCACTCCAGAAGAATTAGAAACCATGTTAGTTGAGTTTGCTACGGCTTTCGCTATGCGATTTAATAATGAACCTTCTGTTAAATGGATGGATGTTGTTAATGAAACCATTTTATCCAATGGCGATTGGTTTGGACCAAAACCAGGTGTTGACCAATGGGAAAATCCATGGTTAAAAATGGGATTGGATGAAAACGGATTTCCACTTTATATTTTGAAAGCTTTCGAAATTGCTACAAAAAATGCTGCCAACTTAAAATTAGTCTATAACCAAAATGTGGGCATGGAAACCAAAATGTGGGATAAAGTTAAAGAAACTGTATTATACTTACGATCAACAGGTTATCGAGTAGATGGCATTGGTTGGCAAGCACATTTATTATTAGGAGCTAAACGAAAAGACTTTGTAGATAATACCGATGCCACCATGCAAAAACTTTCTGATTTAATTGATTGGGCACATGCCAATAACCTTGCTTTTCATATTACCGAGTTGGATTATTTAGTAAAAGATGTTACAAAATTAGATGAAGAACGCCAGATTCAAAAAAGGGTCTATCAAAAATTAGTTGATGTTTTACTGGCAAAAAGTAAAAATGGAGAAGTAACACTAAATCTTTGGGATGTTGGAGAAAGACATAAAAATGGAACAGGATATTTTCAATCTATTTACGACTCAAGTTTTAAACCAACACCTGCTTATGATGTAATAATTAACGTTTTAAAACAATAATGAAATTAAATTTATTATACCTGTTCATTTTTACCCTTCTCTATCAAAATAGTTTTAGTCAATCTGATGGTGCGTATCAAATAGAAACTAAAGAAGCAAAAGCCAAACGTATGCAATGGTATACAGATGCTCGCTTTGGAATGTTTATACATTGGGGAGCATACAGTGTTTTAGATGGTGAATATAAAGGCGAAAAACAAAAAGGAGCATTAGGTGAGCATATAATGAATAACCTTAAGATTTCAATTGACGACTATAAAAAAGATGTGGTTGGCAATTTTAACCCAACATTATTTGATGCAGATAAATGGGCGAAAGCAGCTTATAATGCAGGTATGAAATACGTCGTGATGACTACAAAACACCATGATGGTTTTGCATTATTTAAATCGAAAACTAGTGAGTACAATATTGTTGCCCAAACGCCATTTAAACGAGATGTTATAAAAGAAATATCGGAAGCTTTTAAGACATACGGATTAAAGTTTGGAGTGTATTATTCTCAAGCACAGGATTGGTATCATCCTGGTGGTTTTACTCCAAATCAGAGATGGGATAAAAAACAAGAAGGCAATTGGGGTGATTATTTTAAAACCATAGTAAAAGGTCAAGTCACAGAACTATTTTCTAATTATGGTGAAATTTCATTGATTTGGTGGGATTCAGCAAGAAAAGTTCAAAATGCGGATTTAGCAAATGAAATTGGAAAAGAATTAGTTAAACTTCAACCCAATATTATAGTAAATCCAAGGTTAAGTAAAACTAGCCAAAAAGATTTTCAAACTTTCGAGCAGGTTATTCCAGGTATTTTGATTGAAGACTATAACGAATTATGTTTAACTCAAAATCGTTCATGGAGTTATAAACCATCTGACACACTTTGGAAAAAGCCTTCATTTTTATTGAAGACTTTGACGCATATGTCATCTATGGGAGGTGATTTTTTATTTAATGTTGGGCCAAAACCAAATGGAGAATTTCCTGTTCAAGCCAAAGAAGCACTAAACTATATTGGTGAATGGATGAGCGTTAACGGTGAAGCCATTTATAAAACTGAGAAAAGTCCATTTTACAAGCTCCCTTTTGGTGAAGCAACTCTTAGAGTGGAAAATAATAAAACTACTGTTTATTTATACGTTTATAATTGGCCATCTGATGGAATTCTAACCATACCAGGTTTAAAAAACAAAAATGTCAAAGCTTCGATATTGGGTCAAAAAACGCAATTAAACACAAATCAAATAGGAGATAATTCAATAATTTCAAATTTACCTGAGAAGGCACCACATAATGCTATTTCTGTTATAAAATTAGAAATAAAAGAACCCTTAAATCTAGATGCTGGATATATTATTGGTGAAAATAAAATAATTCTAACTCCTGAAAATGCACTACTTACCATAAAACCACAATTCGATTGTATTCCTAAAGTAGCTTATGATAATGGCGTTGCATATTTCAAAAATTGGAAAAATTGTATTCCAACTCATAAAAAAAATACAGGTAATTTAGCGCATTGGCAAGTAGAAATTGAGGATAATGAAAATTACAATGCGATTGCATATTTATCTGCTGAAACTCCAAACAATATAGTGACTTTAAAATCAGACAAAACACTTAAAACAATACTACCTAATACATCAGGATTAAACAACTATATATATGTAGATTTGGGAATATTGCCTCTTAAAAAAGGAGTAAATACAATAACTTTCACTGGAGGGAATAAGGATGAAGTTTGGGATAACATACAGCTAAAACATATTAAATTAATTAAAACCAATTAATGAAGAAGCTAATATATCATATTCTCTTGCTATGTATTCTTGCATTAAATACTAATTGCAAAACAAAACCTGTTTCTTCAAAAAACTCATCTGTTCAACCCAACATCCTAATCATTCATGTGGACGATTTAGGTTATCATGATTTAAGTATGAATGGCTCAGAAATTTATCAAACGCCAAGCATCGATGCTTTAGCTAAACAATCGGTGGTTTTTAATAATGCTTATGCAAACTATCCACGTTGCGTTCCTTCGCGTTATGCGATGATGACTGGTAACTACCCCATTCAAAATGGTGATGTTCCAGATGATGGTTTTAAAATGGAAGGCACCCCAGATGATAAAAATTTCATTAAAAACATAAAAGCTTCAGGATATCAAACGGCTTACTTTGGAAAATGGCATTTAGGAGATGAACAAAGTCTTAAAAACTTTGGATACAACTTTAGTTTTGCTGCTGGTCATGCAGGATCTCCAATTAGCTTTCTATATCCTTTTAATGAAATGAAAAGAAAAGGGAAATCTAAAAAATCACCAATTCCAGATGTCGATAACGTCAGTATAGAAGGCGATTATCTAATGGATGTAATGACCGATAATGTTGCCAAATACATTACCAATGCCGATAAAAACAAACCCTTTATGGTGATGTTTTCATTTTATGGGGTGCACCAACCCTTAGAAGCTAAAGAAAAAGACATCAAACGCAATAAAGAGGAAATCAAAAACTTTGACTTCGGAAATTTACCAGAATTCATTTCAGAAGGTACTGGTAGAACAAAAATGCGTCAAGACCATCCTAAATATGCAGCTATGGTAGAAACGATGGATGAAAACGTCGGGAAATTATTGCAACTATTAAAAGATTTGAATATAGATGATAATACCATCGTCATATTTTCATCAGACCATGGTGGATTATCTAATGATGGTACAAATAAGCGTGATTTGGCAACATCAAATTATCCGCTTCGCGCTGGAAAAGGATGGCTGTATGACGGCGGCATTAAAGTGCCTTTATTAGTGAAATGGAATAATCATTTTCAACCCAAAAAAGACGACAAATCATTAGTCGTGTTAATGGATGTATTTCCAACACTTTTAGATATTACATCTAATAAATCATTACATACTGATGGGAAAAGTTTTCTTCCTCTACTTAAAAACGAAGCAGAATGGGATGATAGAACCGTTTTTTGGCATTCTTCGAAAGCACGACCAGTAAATACTGGAGACACAAAATCTTCAGCCATAAGAAAGGGTAATTATAAGCTTATTAACTGGTATAAAGAAGGTAGAGCTGAACTCTATAATATTGAAAAAGATCCATCAGAATCTCATGACCTTTCATACCAACAACCAGAATTAACAAAACAGTTATTGAAAGAATTAAATGATTGGAAATCTAATTTTTAAATACGTATGAAACAACTACTAATTATCGCTATTATTATTTTATGTGTTTCTTGTAATTCAAAAATCGAAAAAAAAAATTCTGAAACTTCACAAAAAATACAACCTAACATTCTATGGATTGTAACTGAAGATATTAGTCCTACCCTATCTTTTTATGGAGATAACACAGCTAAAACCCCAAATTTAGATGCGCTAGCTAAAGAAAGTTTGATTTTTGATAATGCCTTTGCTGTAGTTGGTGTTTGCGCTCCAACCCGTTCTTCTATAATTACAGGAATGTACCCAACAACTATTGGTACTATGCATATGCGTACAGGACAAGATGTAATGGCATTAGGGAAAAGAACTTATGAAAAAACAGATAGAACTGATGTAAGTGGAAATGCAATTATGCAATATTCTGCAGTTATTCCCGAAAACGTAAAATGTTACACAGAATACCTTCGAGCAGCAGGTTATTATTGTACTAATAATCAAAAAACTGATTATCAATTTGCCGCACCAGTTACTGCTTGGGATGAAAATAGCAACAAAGCACATTGGCGGAATGCCCCAAAAGACAAACCATTCTTTTCGGTATTCAATATAGGGACAACGCATGAAAGTCAGCTTTGGAAAAAGAGTGATTTACCTCTTACTATTAAACCTGATAATGTAAAAGTCCCACCCTATTTTCCAAATAATGAAGCCACTCGAAATACTATAGCACGGCACTACAGTAATATTGAATTGATGGATGCCGAAGTTGGTGAATTCATTAAACAATTAAAAGAAGATGGTTTGTATGACAACACCATAGTTTTCTTTTACAGTGACCATGGTGGCCCTTTGCCAAGACAAAAACGTGAGATTTATGATTCTGGTTTGAAAGTGCCTTTTATGATAAAGGGTTTAACTGAAAGAGGCAGAACAGATCGTATGATTTCGTTTGTAGATTTAGCGCCAACTATGTTGAGTTTAGCAGGATTTAAACCCCCAGAGTATTTAGAAGGGCATGCTTTTTTAGGTAAATTTGAATCTAAAAAAAGGGACTATATTTTTGGAAGTTCTGATAGATTTGATGAGTATACAGATAGGATTAGAGCTGTAAGAAATGAACAATATCTGTACTTGCGTAATGATTTTCCTGAATTACCTAAATACAAAGATGTAGGTTATAGAAAGAATGTACCCATGATGCCAACGTTTCTGGAATTAAAAGATGAAAACAAGCTAAACGAAATTCAACAGATTTGGTTTGAAACAAAAACCAAAGAAGAATTATACGATTGTAAAGCAGACCCACACAACATTGATAATTTAGCTAAAAATCCAAAGTATGCTTCGGTTCTGGTAGAAATGAGAAAAACGCTAGAAAATCATTTAAAAAACAGGCCAGATTTAGGCTTGCTTCCTGAAGCACAACTTATTAATACCATGTGGCCTAATTTTGAACAACCTACAACTTCTTCTGTTACAATAGATAATCAAAATGGGATAATAACTCTAACCTCAGAAACAAAAGGTGTTTCAATCGGGTATTACATATCAGATACATCAGATGAAAAGTTAGATTTAAATAGCACATGGCAGTTATATTCAAAGCCAATTTCTGTTGAAAAAGGGAAAACAGTTTATGCAATTGCGCAACGCATTGGCTTTAAGGAAAGTGAAATTACAAGTAAATAAAGTAATCAGTCGCAGTCAGTTTACAAAATTGAAACTTATAACTGCGACTGTATTTTAATGGGCTTGTTATTTCTTCAAGATTTTTTTCACAACATCTAAGTTATTATCCCTTTTAATCTTAACAAAATACATCCCCGTTTCACTAGGCAAACGAAGTTGAGTGCTTTCCAAATCATCATAATAATTAGATAAAATAGTTTGTCCCAATATGTTATAAATGTCAATATTCACATTGCTATAGGTCTTGTTTAAGTTTAAATTTATTACACCATTAGTAGGGTTAGGATATATTGTAATTGCATTATCTTCAGCATCTAAATCACTTAAAGTACCTGTAAAAGTGCGACCAACCACTTCAATTTCGGCAAAAGCTAATCTTGTATTTGAAGGATTAGACGATTGAATTCGCATATAACGTCCAATAGCACCTAAATTGTTTCCAGAAAATTTACGGGTAGGCGTACTATTTTTAACATACTCAAAATTGGCTTGTGCCTGAGATTGTGCAAATGTGGTGCCTGTAAATGGTGTGTCTGAAATAAATACAGAAAAGTTTTTAAAAGTATTAGAAAGCGTTTCAATATCAGAACCGTTAAGTTCTACGGTGTTCCAAATATCAAAATAATCGATTATTTTTTCTTCACCAAAATCTAAATCGTAGTAGGGTTCGCTCTCAATGGTTGTTTGCGAAAAACTACCTACAGGTACTAAATCTCTCTGGTAATATTGTGCATTAATACGTCCATTATTATTTCCATCAATAGCCTTTTCAGCTTCAAGGGTAATAGTTTCAGAATCATGTGTACCATCATCATAGCTCAAATCGGCACCAGTAGTACTTTGAGATACTGTTGCCAAACGACTAATCATTTGGTTTTTTGGTGTTATAGCAGAAGCACTTTCTACTTGTGAATTTGCAAATACGCCAGATGCTGGTGCATTGATGATTTTTACACGAACAGGAAAGATTTTGTATTCAAACGTACGACGGTTTGGTAGGCTTTCGTTTAAAATAAAGTAAAGCTGGTCGTTATCATCTTCATCTTTATAAACACCATTCGCTGTTAAATATTCTTGAAATTTTGCTTGAGACGCAAACTGATAAATACGTTTAGGATACCCTTCTCGCAACGTGCCTTGTGCTAAAGCTTGTTGAATACCCATATCATAACTTCCAAAGTCGTCAGTAATAATGCCATCAACCTCAAAACGTAAAGCATTTTCGCCAATTTCAGTATAATCAACTTCTAAAGTAGAATCATCTATAATGGTAAAAGTTGGTGTTCTTGAAACAATATCGCTAGAACTTAAATGAATTGTATTATCGGTATGTTCAGTATAGCTGAAACTCGGATTTACACTTGGGTTATCCACTAAAATTTCATAAAGCTCCCTAATATTAATAGTTTCTAAATCAACAAAAACCCAAGGTGTAAAACCGTTATTTCTTGTTTTTGGTCCTTGTGAATTACTTAAAACAGTCTTAGATACTCTGATACCATGTTCTAAATCCACAAGTTTTATACCTTCAAACGTCTGGTTGTGTGAATGCTTCCACATATCAATTCCAACCGCACTATTTGGATTATCCCCTGAAATAAACACATCTTTAAAACTATAATCTGCTTGGTAGTTAATTGAGATCCCTGTTTTAGTTCCCCAAGCTTTAAAGCCATCAAAAATAGAACGTGATTCATGATTAACACCCATATCTCGTTCAATAGAACGCAATCCCATATTTGAATCGATAATGGTTGTGTTTTCCATAATTAAGGATGCTTCAACTGGCATAACACCATCGCCTTCTTTACTGTAACCATTTATACTCAAAGGAAAATTATCAACTTCATAACCAACACGCGTTGTTGTTAAAGCTTGTGCATCTAATCTGTCTAAATTGTTTATGGAAGCATTCATATTAAAAACACCTACACCTTGTCTTACATTGGCGATAACATTATTTCTACACAGTACTGCACGACCTTTCATACCAAGCCCTTGTCCACTAAACAAATAATCATCATGGTGTAATCCTGCATTATAAACATCTGTGGTATGCCCTTGACTTACGTTAACCACCAAATTATTGTCCCAAGTCCCCGTTTCACTTCCTGTTTCAGAAACAATACCAGCACCAATAACATTATAAACTACATTTTGCGACACATTAGTATGAGAATCGTGATGCGTAATTCCCCAACCAGGATTATCCCAAACAACATTTCCAGTAACCTGTGCCATATTTGAACCAAATGCTGTTCCCAATTTATGTAAATGGATAGAATAACGTCCTCTAGGATTGGTTACTTCATTTTCTGGAATAGCTCTCATCTCAGCACATTCTTGTCCTAAAGCAGAAATTTTAGAGGTAAAAACCGCTGGCTCTAACCAATTGTTCCACACAAAATCATCTAATATTTTTGATTTATCTGTTCGTCCTAACCTTAAAAATTGAGCATTTTTTATTTGAACATTAGTATCATTATGCATCGCCATAACATGCCCTCTACGAGAAACAGTACTGGTAATTGGCGATTTTAAGAGGATATTCCTTGTAAGGTTTCCAACATAGCAATGCAAATCATCTGAAGGTCTGCCTTCATGATTTTTAGATAAATTACTATTTAAAGTAATTGTAGTTCCGGAAATACTTTGTATTGTAACTTGATCTTCACCATTGTTGGAAGTAGAAGCATTTCCACCACTGGTAATAATAATATCATCATTAGTTTCCCAACCCGTTGGTACACCTGTTACTTGAATATTGTTTTGTCCAGAACTAGCATCAGCTGCCAGTTTAATCATATTTAGTTTTTCTTGCCCAACAATTTCAAGCTGCCCCATAGTAACCATACCTAAACTCAATTGTTTTGGATCCCAACTGTATCGACCTAAAACACCAATACCATCATCAACTATGGTGCTTGCGCCTTCTATAATTTGAAAATCTCCGTTATTGGCTTGTTCTATTGTATTATATCTGTCATCACCTTGTCCAGTTCTAGGTATAGAGGTGACCACACCATTATCTCTAAAATGAGTTTCGGCAGCAGTAGTCCATATATTGGTTCCAGCTCTGTAGGCTTCAATATCAAAAGGCTCAATATTCATTATTATGTTTCCGTCAGTGGCATTATTTGCTAAAATTGTAACATAAGAGGTTTGAGTTGCAAAAAAAGTGTCAAACTTTAATCGTGTGGTTTGATTAGTATTGGTTTCGGTAATATTGAAATTTCCATCCACTCTAATAGCAAAAATATGATTGCCAGAAGTGCCTTCATAGTCAACTGTAATACCCGATGGGATATATACAAAAGCACCTGTTGGTGGTACTGTACCCGTACTCCAGGTACTTGTATCAAACCAAGACCCATTTTGCATTGCTGTATGTGTTGCCAAATTAGATGGCAATGCATTAGTCAAATCTGTTTGCGCTTTTGTACTCAAAACTGTAAAAAAGCAGATTGTTGCAATGCAGAATAATTTAAAAGTAATTGTCTTCATAATGATATCTTTATAATCACCAAATGTAACGTTGACATAATGAGAACAGGTTGTATTTTCAACAGATAAGGTTCATTAATAGTCAACTCAACAATTTTGCCTGACAATTTTTAAACCTCATTGACTTAATATCAAACCTTTATTCGCATATATAACCATAGTTTTGAAATAATTAAATAACGTTATGTTATATAAACTATCTTATTCCTTTTTGTTTGTTTTATTATTGTCATGCCATAATAACACTTCAAAATTAAAAACAGAAAAGCCAAATGTTTTGCTCCTATATATGGATGATTTACGTCCAGAATTAGCAAGCTTTGGTGCATCACAAATGGTATCACCAAATATTGATGCTTTAGCAGAAAAGGCCATACAGTTTAATAATGCGTATTGCAATGTCCCAGTTTGTGGTGCTTCAAGAGCAAGTATGCTTACAGGCATGTTGCCTACAAAAACTCGGTTTTTAAATTATAACACTTTTGTAGAAAAGGAAACGCCTGATGCAGTGACGCTTCCTCAGCTTTTTAAAAACAATGGTTATACAACAATTTCCAACGGAAAAATTTATCATCACTTAGACGATAGAGAAAGCGATTGGGACGAAGTTTGGCGTCCTTATGCTTTTAATGAAAACGACAAAAGTTTATCCCCTACAGATTATTGGCAATCACTTTGGAAGGATTATCAGATAGTAGAAAATATAGCTGACTATAAATCTACGAACACAGGTCCTGCTTACGAAAGTGCAGAAGTTCACGATTCGATATATATTGATGGTTTACTTACAGAAAAAGTAATTAGAGATATTAAAAAACTAAAAATAACGGACAAACCTTTCTTCCTAACAGCTGGATTTATAAGTCCGCATTTACCTTTTAATGCACCCAAAAAATATTGGGATTTATACGATAGAAATAGCATTAAACAACCTGAAAATTACAACTACATTCCTAAAGATGCACCAAAATTGTCTGTTAGCAATTGGCCAGAAATGAGAGCTTATTCTAATATTCCAAAAGAAGGACAGGTTTCAGATAGTTTAGCAATTGATTTAATACATAGTTATTATGCAACTGTAAGTTATGTAGATGCACTTATTGGAACTATTTTAAATGAGTTAGAAGCTCAAGAGTTGCATGACAAAACCATTGTTATATTGGTTTCAGATCACGGTTACAATTTACAAGAACATACACAATGGGCTAAATTCACAAATTATAATACCTCAACACAAGTGCCTTTGATTATTTATAATCCGTACTCTAAAATTAATGGAAGTACTAAGGCATTAGTAGAATTGGTTGATATCTATCCAACTTTAGCTGAATTGTGTCATTTAAAAGAACCCAAAAACCAATTAGACGGTAAAAGTTTAACCACAATTCTGGAGCATCCTAATCAAAAAGGAAAAGCCCGTGTTTTTATAAAAAAAGGAAATGGGTATACACTAAAGACAAACGATTTCAGTTATACCGAATTCATTAAAGCAGAAGACAGTTCAACGATAACAAGTATGTTATATGACCATCGAACAGATAAACTAGAGAATGAAAATGTGGTAAACGATTCAGAATATAACCAAGTGGTTCAAAAATTGCATTTAGAGTTACATAATAACTATAAACCTCAAATTTATGGTGAGGACAAAAAATCAAAAACATGAAATACAGCTTATCTTTAATATTTATTTTTTCAATTGCGCTAAGTTTTGCTCAAAACACATCAACGGAGATACCCAACATTTTATTAATTTGTGTTGATGATTTAAGAAACAATCTTGGTGCTTACGGTGATGAACAAGCAATTACGCCAAATATAGATGCATTAGCAAAAGGAGGCATAACCTTTAGAAATCACCAAGTACAATATGCAGTTTGTGGTCCATCACGGGCAGTAATAACTACAGGCTTAATGCCAGAAGAAACAGGAGTTATAGGTTTTAAACCCATTAGAGGCGTCCTTAAAGATGTAACTTTTTTACCTGAATACTTTAAAAACAATGGCTATACTACTGCAGCTGCAGGAAAAATACATGACCCTCGAACGGTTGGAGACAAAAACAACAAATCTAAAGATGGTGATGACCCAGCATCTTGGACCATTCCATATTTAGCACCAAGAGGTGGACATCATCCAAAAGGGATTGCATTAGATTTTCAAAATTTACCAGATGAAAATTATGTAGATGGTATTATTAGAGTTGAAGGCATCAAATTATTAGAACAAGTCGCTAAAAAAGACAATCCGTTTTTTATGGCTATCGGTTTTAAAAAACCACACGAACCGTTTATAGCACCAAAAAAATATTGGGATTTATACAACAACACACAATTTGAAGTTGCGGCAAATCAAAAAGCACCCATTGGTCGAGACGATTTAAAAACATACGTTATTAAAGGTAAAGACGTAAAGCAAAACATGAATCCTGAAACAGGATTAATAAATGAAGATTTTCAGCTAAAACTTAAAAAAGGGTATTATGCTTGTACCTCATTTGTTGATGCTCAAATCGGGATGGTGACAGACAAATTAGAACAATTAGGCGTTGCAGATAATACTATTATTGTGCTTTGGGGAGATCATGGATTATTTTTAGGAGAACATGGTCGTTGGAACAAACATTCTAATTTAGAAGTTGCCTCATCGTCACCTTTAATTATTATAGATCCTAGAAATGCAAAAGCTAAAGGCGAAACATTTTCACCAGTTTCAACTATAGATATTTATCCAACACTTTGTGAGTTAGCTGGTTTAGACATCCCAGAACAACCTAAAAACGCAACTAAAACAGATGGACGTCCAATTAAAGGAAGAAGCTTGGTTCCTATATTAAATGATACGGATGCACAGGTGAAAATTGGAGCAGTTACGGTTTATAGAGGTCAGAGAGGCATAGGTTATGGTTACAGAGTAAAAGGAAAATACCGTTATATCGAATGGGTTAGTAAAAAAGGTGGAGACAACTTTTATGAGTTATATGATTACGAAATAGACCCAAATGAAACCAGAAATTTAGCAGTAGTTGAAAGGGAAGCCTATGAACCTTTATTACATAAGTTTTCTAGAAATATTAGAAGTATGGGTGAAGGTAAAGGTTGTCTAAAACTATTAAAAACGGAACCTTTTGAAGTTTCAGAGAAAAATATGAAGAACATTTTAATTAGAGACGCAGATGGAGATGGAATTCCTGATGATACAGAAGGGAATGGAGATAATGATGGTGATGGAATCCCTAATTATTTAGACAAAAATTAATCAAATGAAAAAAATTATCATAATTGTAGGAGTATTACTTACTATTTATGCATGTAAATCTACAGGTGCTTTAAAAGATTCGAATTCAAAAGAAATAAAAAATGAAGCTTTTGGAGTAAAACCAGAATTAATTCGTCAACCCTATTTACAAATGGTTATAGAAGATTCTGTTATTATTACATGGAAAACAAATGAAATTTCTTCTAATTGTTATGTCGAGTTTGTTGAAAATGAAACAAATAAGGCTTCTGTAATAAAAGGATATCTAACGCCTCATGAAGGCTTTATGTTTAATGAAGTATCCATTTCAGGTTTAAACCCAGAAACAACCTATAACTATTCAATTTATTCTAACGGCCATCTTCTAGCCACAGGAGAAGATTATCATTTTACAACAGCATCAGATGATAAAAACACAGCATTTACATTTTATGCCTTAGGTGATATAGGTGCACCTAATAATTGGGGTTTTGCTAAGGAGCCAGCAGCTCGTATTAGTGAATTAAAAAACAAACCAGACTTTGGTCTAGGTTTAGGTGATATTGTATATCCAAAAGGTGAGAGTAAAAATTACGACAACCATTTATTTAAGCCATTTCAGCAGGTTTTTAAGAATATTCCATTTTATCCAGTACCTGGAAATCATGATTGGTTATCTGACCCTGAAAACAATTTTGTAAAAGAATGGGCATTACCAAATAATGAGCATTATTATAGTTTCACCTATTCTAATACCTTATTTATTGGTTTAGATTCAAGCGATGGAGGCTTTTTTAATAAAGAAGAACAAATACTTTGGCTAGAAAACACATTGAAAGATAATGAAGGTGAATATGATTGGACTATCGTTTTTCTTCATCATAATGGAAAAACTTGTAGTTATAAACCAAATTATAAGTATATCATTGACTTTTATAAAATTTTTGCTGAGAATAAAGTTGATTTAGTGCTTAATGGTCATGCACATACCTACGAACGCTTAAAACCTTATGATGAAAACGGAAATGTTGATGTATCTAGAAAAAATGAAACGAGTTACAAAGATTTAAAAAATAGATTTGTTTCTATAACTATTGGTGCTGGAGGAAAGCTTAATAAAAAATGGAATGCAGATCCAAATAATCCAAAAAATTGTGACGATGGAAGTATCGTTGCTCATTTTGAACATGTGCCAAGTTTTGGGCTTGTTTCTATTGATGGTAGTACATTATCCTTAAAAGGCATAAACTCATATACAGGTCAAACTTTTGATACGTTTGAGATTAACAAATAAGCTATTAAAAAAAACTTTATACTTTTAAAATGAAAAAACTAATTCTATTAATACTTGTTTCAACTAGTGTTTTAGCGTGCAAAGCACAACAAAACAAAACAAGTATTAAAGAAACAAAAGTATTTCTGCTCGCTGGTCAATCTAATATGGATGGTCGAGCAAAAGCTTCTGGTTTATCAGAAATTGATAAACAACGCTTAAAAAATGCACAGAAAAATGTCACATTATACTATAATTTTGACGAAGGAAAACCCTTAGATACAACCAAAGTTGCAAAACATACAGCTAAAAAATTTGGTGCAGAGTATTTATTTGGACCAGAATTGTTCTTCGGAATTAAAATGTCTGAAAAATATCCAGAGCATCAAATTATTTTGATAAAACGTTCACGTGGTGGTATGTCAATGTATGGTGCTTGGAATCCTGATTGGACACTAGAGAAAGCAACTTTAATAAAAGAGGAAAATCAACCAAAACTGTATAGTGAGTTTGTAGATTATGGACATAAAGTCTTATCTAATTTAGAAAAAGACAGCTATGCGTTATGCGGAATGCTCTGGGTACAAGGAGAATCGGATAGCGGAAAAAAAGGAGGTACAAAGCCAAGTGAAACTTATGAAGCTAATCTTACAAAACTAATAAGTAGTGTTCGTAAAGATTTTAATCACCCTAAACTACCATTTATAATGTTTCAGGTTGGTCACGGAAAAGTGGTTAAAGCAATGGAAACAGTATCTACAGTAGATGATAATGTGGTTTTAATTCCGCAGGAAAAAGATGAAAAGTCAAAATTTTACTTTGAAAGAAACCCAATGCCAATTGGGCATTACACGTATAGAAGCATGAAACAAATTGGGATTTACTTTTTTGAATTTTATGAAAAAGAATTTGCTTCAAATAGTATTACATTAGGAAACTATCCATTTAGAAAAGACAATCTTATTCCTTGGTCAATCGTTGGTTATGATGTAAAAGAGCGTTCGCCTAAAGAACGTATAGATATGTTAAAGCGTTTAGGTTTTAATCGTTATGCTTACGGAAACAGACCCAAACACATTCCTACCATGCAAGAGGAATGGGAATTAGCCAAAGCTGAAAATATAAAAATTGATGCGGTTTGGTTGTACGTTAATTTAAATAAAGACAAGCCAAATGCATTAAAACCAGATAGCGAAGTTGTTTTTAAAAATCTAGAAAGAACAGCACTTAAAACTCAAATTTGGGTAGGCTTTGAACCCACATACTTTAATAATTTGTCTGAATACGAATCATTGAGACAGGCAACAGAAATGATTGCTTACTTGTCAAAAAGAGCCTCAAAATTGGGCTGCAAGATTGCGCTCTATAATCATGGTGGTTGGTATGGAAAACCAGAAAATCAGCTAAAAATTATCAAAGCTTTACCAAAGAACGATTTAGGCATTATCTTTAATTTTCATCACGCACATGATGCAATAAGTCAATATTCAAGAAACATTAAAAAGATACTTCCATACTTATGGTGTGTAAACCTAAATGGTATGAAAGCTGAAGGTCCAAAAATCATTACCATCGGACAAGGCAATCTGGAAAAAGAAATGATTCAGCAATTATTAGATTTAAATTACAGTGGGCCAATTGGAATTTTAGGTCACGTAAAAGGTGGTGACCCAGAAATAATTATTCAAGAAAATCATGAAGGATTACAGCAATTATTCAGTAAATAAAAGACGAAAACCTTTTAATAG
>TARA_R110002074_G_scaffold170005_3_pt1 | contig 34202 bp, 35 predicted proteins | sample TARA_R110002074 | Tara Oceans TARA_R110002074 (sample SAMEA4397215) | marine metagenome | biome: Polar Biome; feature: [MIX] marine epipelagic wind mixed layer (ENVO:01000061); material: water (ENVO:00002006), including particulate matter (ENVO:01000060) such as... | depth 10-100 m | reverse complement strand
AAGACAAGAAAGACAAGAAAGACAAGAAAGACAAGAAAGACAAGAGTAAGTTTAAAGAAAAAGATAAAAATAAAGGGCCGAGCAAGAAAAAAGATAAAAAAACAAAATCGAATAAGAAGGCTAAAAAATCAAAATAGCGTTCACCAAGCGATAAGTCCTCTAGGAGATATAGCAAACAGCTTGTGAGAGTTGGTTTTGCACGCTTAATTATCGCCTAACAATTTATATGGACTTCCTCGCTGGTCAAGTGATCACACTCCAGCCGGAGCAAAAAGCGTTGCTTTTTGCTCCGGCTGAGTTCAAATGTTAGGCGAATATGCGATCTAAGTTATGGCTAAAAATACCGAACTCAATTTTCTATTGTTTGGCTTTATGATTAACTTTGTCTGGAAAATGATACAAATGCCCCTATTCAAATATCCCAAGGAGGCATCTTTAATCGAATCTAGCGTTGCATGTATTCAAGCATCAGCGGGGGACGCCATGATGCTTGTAATCGCTTTTTGGATCCTGGCGGCTTTACTTAAATCAAGAGAGTGGATATTCCACTTAGATTTTTATCGAATAGTTTTGTTTCTAGTTCCGGGTATCGTTTTTACCGTTCTTTTTGAGGCGCTTGCTACAGGGCCGCTTCATCGTTGGGAATACGGGGATTTAATGCCGACACTTCCTGTTCTGGGGGCTGGCCTTGCACCAATTGCTCAGTGGCTAATTATTCCGCCATTTGTGCTATGGGTGGTTAGAAGGCGAATCTCCTAATATGGAGTTACGCCTAACAAGAGGTTCAACCGGCCGCCAAACCGCTGCGCGGTTCGGTTCCCTCGCGGTGCTCGGCGCCGGCTACCCTAACTGTTATGTGTAAAACCTAGTCCGACCTTAAGCCGCATAGATAGAGAGTAGTGAATGATTGAAGTTTTAATTTTAGCTGTGGCGCTAAGCATGGATGCTTTTGCAGTATCCATCGGTCTTGGATCAAAGCATGAGCTGAAAACTAGAACTCTTGCACTTCAAGCCGCAATTTACTTCGGCTTATTTCAAGCCTTAATGCCTTTAATTGGCTTCTTCGGAGGTAAGGGTGTATTTGGGTGGGTTGAAGGTTACGCGCATTGGATTGCTTTTTCCCTTCTTTTACTAATTGGCGGGAAAATGATTTACGAATCAATTTCTGAAGGTATAGAAGATGATATCGCACAGATCACCCATAGGATGCTGCTAATTCTTGCTATAGCAACAAGCATAGATGCCATGGCTGCTGGATTCACACTAACACTTATTGAAGTAAACCCATTCATTGCTTGTTTAGCAATAGGAGTTACAACATTTATATTTAGTTGGCTCGGTGTCTATGTTGGAGCTAAGAGCGGTACATTTTTAGAAAGTAAGGCGGAGCTTTTTGGGGGCATAATACTCATCCTAATAGGTTTTAAAGTGTTACTATTTTGACTCCGCTCTATTTTACAAAAACACATACAAGTCGCTGCTGTCGGACAATTTTTCCGCTACGCTCCAAAGTTTCCGCAGAGCGCGGTGTTAGCTGTATAGGGCATACTCACACTATTTCGCGCCGTTTAGTAAGGCGTTAGAACTAAAGCCACCTCATTTGAGTTGGCTTTTTTATGTTGAGCATAAAATGGCGCTGCTTAAATTAATTATTCCTTGGAGTAGTGTAGATTTATTGCCTTCATTTCACCCTATCTCAAGTATATGAGATATTGTGAATGGTAGCCGCTTGTAAAAATATCAATGATCTATATAACTATAGAATAACTGAGAAAATATCAAGGAATCGATATGAGCCGGGCTAAGTACAATGTGTTAACGATTAATGGTGGCTCATCGAGCATCAAATTTGCTCTGTATGGAGTCGGTGCAACAATGCAAGCAGCTCTGCGCGGAAAAATTGATCGCATCGGCTTGTCTGGAACGACTTTTTCTTTCAGCGATTCGGTTAGTGATCAGCAGGATAGTCATGGTATCGAGGTCGCTGATTACAGTACCGCGGCTAATTTTCTACTCGACTGGCTTGCACAGAAAAGTGATTTTTCTCAGATTAGCGCAGTAGGGCACCGTGTGGTTCATGGTATGAAGCACACCGAGCCAGAAATTATTTCTCAATCCTTACTGGATGATTTGCGCCGTTATATTTCTTTTGACCCGGATCATCTGCCGGGTGAGATTGATCTGATTGAACGATTTCGCACGCGTTACCCACAGTTGCCTCAGGTCGCTTGTTTTGATACCGAGTTTCATCAAACCTTACCACGTGTCGCCAAACTTCTACCAATTCCACGCCGTTTCGATGCCATGGGCATTCAACGTTATGGCTTTCATGGTTTGTCTTATGCCTTTCTTATGCAGGCACTGGAACAGCTTGCCGGCAAAAGGGTCGCACAGGGCCGAGTGATTTTGGCGCATTTGGGAAATGGTGCGAGTCTGACTGCCGTTCGAAATGGCCAAAGTATTGATACCAGTATGGGATTTACCCCGAGCGGCGGTATTCCCATGGGCACGCGAAGCGGCGATCTGGATCCTGGTGTGGTCGAGTTTATGATGCAACATGAGCAACTGACGGCGGAACAGATTAAACACCTGATTAATCATGAGTCGGGCTTGCTCGGTGTCTCGGAAACCAGTTCCGATATGCGCGACTTAATTAAATACGAGTCGACGGATAATCGCGCGGCGGAAGCGGTCGAGCTGTTTTGTTATCAGGTAAAAAAATACATCGGTGCCTACGCCGCTGCACTCAGCGGACTCGATACGTTAGTATTTACAGGCGGTATCGGTGAGAACGCAGCTATCGTGCGGGCAAGGATTTGTAGTGGACTCGAATTTCTCGGCATTGAGATCGAAGAAAAAAACAACGCAAACAATGCAGAAATTATTTCGACAAAGAACAGCCGGGTTACTGTACGGGTTATGCATACGGATGAAGAGCTCATGCTGGCAACGACGGTTTGCCGCGTGTTAGATCTGGCAATTTAAAAAGGAGTAAATATATGGGTAAGCTCACGAAGACAAAACTGCCGAAGCAAAAAGACACGCCATTGTCGCCTGATTTACTGCAAAAAATGGACGCCTACTGGCGCGCTGCTAACTATCTTTCAGTCGGTCAGATTTATTTATTCGATAACCCATTACTTAAAAAACCACTGATGCTTGAACATATCAAGCCGCGGTTACTGGGGCATTGGGGAACGACGCCGGGGGTTAATTTTGTTTATGTGCACCTGAATCGCATTATCCAGCAATATGATTTGAGTATTGTTAATGTCACCGGTCCCGGTCATGGTGGTCCGGGTTTGGTGGCGAACACCTACCTGGAAGGCACTTATAGCGAGGTGTATCCGAACATTTCCCAGGACGAAGCGGGGATAAAAAAACTGTTCACCCAGTTTTCTTTTCCCGGCGGCATTCCCAGTCACGTCGCGCCGGAAACCCCGGGCTCAATCAATGAAGGTGGTGAACTGGGTTATGCACTTTCACATGCCTATGGCGCAGCCTTTGATAATCCCGATTTATTAGTCGCCTGCGTGGTGGGGGATGGTGAAGCCGAAACCGGCCCGATGGCCACCAGTTGGCACTCCAACAAATTCCTCAATCCGGTGCACGACGGCGCGGTACTGCCTATTTTGCACTTGAATGGCTATAAGATTGCTGGGCCCACGGTGTTGGCACGGATTCCCCATGATGAGCTGGAGGCACTTTTTCGTGGTTATGGTTATAAACCTTATTTTGTTGAGGGTGATGATCCGGAAACGATGCACCAACGGATGGCGGCCACGCTCGATATCGCTGTCGCCGAGATCCAGCAGATTCAGCACGACGCGCGCACCAACGGTATCAGTAAACGTCCGCGCTGGCCGATGGTTATCCTGCGTTCGCCGAAGGGCTGGACAGGCCCGGAATCCGTCGATGGCAAAGTTATTGAAGACACATTTCGCGCACATCAGGTGCCCGTGACCAATTTCATCAAACAGCCCGAGCATTTACAGCTTCTTGAACAATGGATGAAAAGCTACAGAGCAGAAGAATTATTTGATGACAGCGGCAAGCTCTTTGCCGAACTGGCCGAGCTAGCGCCAAAAGGTGATCGGCGCATGGGAGCTAATCCTCACGCCAATGGTGGCATGCTGCTAAGAGATTTGCGTATGCCGGACTATCGTGATTACGCGGTCGAAGTGCCAAAACCTGGCCAGGTTATAGCCGAAGCCACGCGCGTGCAGGGTGAGATGATGCGCGACGTTCTAAAGCTTAATGCTAAAGCGCGTAACTTCCGTATTTTTAGCCCTGACGAAACCGCATCCAACCGTTGGGGTGCTGTATTCGAAGTAACCGACCGTTGCTCGATGGCTGAAATATTACCCAGTGATGAACATATTGCGCATGATGGGCGGGTGATGGAAATGTTGAGTGAACACCAGTGTCAGGGTTGGCTAGAAGGTTACCTGTTAACGGGCCGTCACGGTTTTTTCTCTTGCTATGAAGCGTTTATCCATATCATCGATTCAATGTTTAACCAGCACGCCAAATGGCTTGATGTGTCACGTGACATTGCCTGGCGCAGGCCAATTGCCTCGTTAAATTATTTACTGTCTTCACACGTCTGGCGTCAGGATCACAATGGCTTTAGTCATCAGGATCCGGGGTTCGTCGACCTGGTAGTGAACAAAAAAGCCGAAATCATTCGCATTTATTTTCCGCCCGATGCCAATACCTTACTTTCGGTGACAGATCACTGCCTGCGCAGTTATAACGATATTAATGTCATCGTCTCGGGTAAGCAGCCCGATTTGCAATGGTTAGATATGGACGCGGCGATAAAACACTGCTCTGCCGGTCTGGGCATCTGGAAGTGGGCCAGTAATGACGAGGGTGGTGATCCCGATGTGGTGATGGCCTGCTGTGGCGATGTGCCAACACTGGAAACCCTGGCGGCGGTTAAGATCCTGAACCAACACTTCCCAGAGTTGAAAATACGCGTTATTAATATTGTTAACCTGATGACCTTGCAACCGCAGAGCGAGCATCCCCATGGCATTTCAGATAAGGACTTTGATGTACTGTTTACCACGAATAAACCGGTTATTTTTGCCTTTCACGGCTATCCCTGGCTGATCCACCGCTTGTGTTATCGCCGTAACAACCATCAGCACCTACACGTACGCGGTTACAAAGAAAATGGCACCACTACCACGCCCTTTGATATGGCGGTACTCAACGATCTTGATCGTTTTCATCTGGCCGGTGATGTTATTGACCGAGTACCGAGTCTAGGATCGCGTGCGGCCTACGTAAAACAATTTTTGCGTGACAAGCTGGTTGATCATAAAACTTACATTGAACACCATGGTGAAGATATGCCGGAGATTCTTAATTGGAAATGGGAAGGTAAAGAAACGCACTAAAGATTTTTGTTTTTAATTACCCCAAATGTGGAGTATTTCTTAGGCTGTGCTGGGGTTGTATAGGAATAGAGATAATTGATTGGGGGGTCAGGGTAAATAGTATCAGAAATGTTACTCTGACCTTAATATTTCTATTATAGGAACAGCACGGGTTTTCGCCCCCGCAGACGAGTTACTCTTTTGTCTTTAGCAACATACGTCTAAAGCGGGCCAAATTTTGCTATTAGTAGTTAATTTATCCAAACCGATTTTATCTAACTCCAGAAAAAGGTAGTCTTCCTTTTTATCTCTCGCCACACCATCAGGCTAAGTGTCGTGGTCGGTTCGCTATTCTCGGCCGTTTGTGGGGCGGCTGTGTTGTGGTGGGTAGGGCGCAGACAGCCCATAGCTGCAGGGAAACAAGTGGGGCCGTTTCCATGATTGTTGTATTTAAAAGCAATCACTGGATAAATATCGTTGAAACAAATTATGTGCCACCCTCATTTAAGGTGTAGGCTGATTGCATTTATCTAATTAAACAATTTGTAAAAAGGAGAAAACTATGGATACCACGTTAATTGTTATTCTGGCTATTATTGTACTGACCTTTTTTTATGTGATCGGGATATTTAATAAACTGGTTACGTTAAAGAATCGTTACAAAAACGCCTTTGCGCAGATCGAAGTTCAATTAAAACGGCGGTACGATCTGATACCCAATCTTATCGAGACCGCGAAGGGTTATATCAAGCACGAGCGTGAAACTCTGGAGGCCGTGGTTGAGGCTCGCAATACAGCACAAAATATGTTGTCAACCGCGGCGGCCGATCCGGGTAATGCCGAGGCGATAAAAGAGCTGAGTGGCGCCGAAGGTAAACTGGCTGGCGCTATGATGAACTTTAATATGGTGATGGAGGCCTATCCGGATCTCAAGGCCAATCAGAATATGATGCAGCTGAGTGAAGAGCTTGTCTCCACCGAGAACAAAGTCTCTTTCTCCCGGCAGGCTTTTAACGACCAGGTGATGGCCTATAATACCTATAAGCAGACGTTCCCGCCGGTGTTCTTTGCGGCATGGTTTGGCCATGCGCAGGATGCGACCTTGCTGGAGTTTGAAGACAGTGCCGCCATACAATCCGCGCCAAAAGTCTCATTTTAGCCACTGCTGTTTATTCTGAGGTTTACCGACATATAAAATGAATTTCTTTGAATCCCAAGATCGTGTGCGTAAACACACGTTCCAGTTGGTCTTGCTGTTTGGCCTGGCGGTGGTCACCTTGATCATCATGGTTAACTTCCTGGTCATGGTGGTGTTCGGTTATATCAATAGCGAACAAATACAAGACGGCGGGACATTACTCCAGCAGATGGACTGGCAGACCTTTGCCGCGGTCAGCGCAGGTGTCGCTGTCGTGGTGCTGGTGGGCAGTCTCTACAAGATTATCGCCCTATCGGCTGGCGGCAAGGTGGTTGCTGAATCGCTGGGTGGGCAATTGATCCCGCAAAATACAGCTGACCCGAAACAACGCAAACTGCTGAACGTGGTGGAGGAAATGGCCATCGCCTCCGGCACGCCGGCGCCGCCGGTTTATCTGCTCGCGGAGGAACCGGGTATCAATGCCTTTGCGGCCGGTTTCTCGCCACGCGATGCCGTCATCGGGGTGACTCAGGGTACGATCGACCATTTAAGTCGTGAGCAGCTGCAGGGCGTCATTGCCCATGAGTTCAGTCATATTTTTAATGGCGATATGCGACTCAACATCCGTTTGATCGGCGTGCTGAATGGCATCCTGATTCTTGGCATTATTGGCTACTACCTGTTGTATTCCGCTTCTTTTTCGCGGCGTGGGCGCAGCAGCGGCAAAAACGCGGGCGGAATACTGGCGCTGGCGATTGGGCTAATGGTCATTGGCTTTGCCGGTACCTTTTTCGGTGGCCTGATCAAGGCCGCGGTGAGCCGACAACGGGAATATCTGGCGGATGCCTCGGCGGTGCAGTTTACCCGCAACCCGGACGGGATTGCGGGCGCATTAAAACGAATCGGCGGGCTCGAGTTTGGCTCAAAAGTGGAAAATCCCGGCGCAGCCGAAGTCAGTCATGCCTTCTTCGCCCAGGGTGTTTCAGGTTTCATGCAAGGCCTGGCCGCCACGCATCCGCCTTTGACCAAGCGCATCCTGCGCATCGATCCTCATTGGGACGGCAAATTTGCCTCTGCCGACAAAACCGACTTACCTCAGGGTGATAAAGAGCCCGGTGATAAAGACACCATGACGCGCGAAGCGCTTGCCAATAAGGTCGCCACTGTTGTCACCGGCGCCGCCATGGCCGATGTCGCCAATGCGATTGATCAAATCGGTAAGCCGAAACCGGAAACCATCAACCACGCCCGCGCACTGCTGGCAGAGTTGTCCCTTGTCATTAAAGAGGCTGCCCGTGAGCCCTATGGCGCCCGCGCCGTTATTTATTCTCTGGTGCTTGATCCTGGGCAGGTGGTGCGTGGCAGGCAATTGGCGCATTTACAGCAGTATGCCGATGCGGATGTCTTGATGTTAACGCACAAGTTACTGCCGGAGATGGATCGGCTGGATGTTAAATTCCGTCTGCCGATCATTGATATCGCGATACCAGCATTAAAACAGTTATCACTCGATCAGTACCAGGTTTTCAGAAAGAATATGGTTAAATTAATTGAAATGGATTCCAGGGTCGACCTGCTGGAATGGTCGTTACAAAAGATTCTGTTTAACCATCTGGATGGCCAGTTCTTCAAGCTGGCGCGTTCCAAAATACCCTATTTCCATACCGGGCAACTCAAGCAAGAAATTGGGCTGATCCTTTCGGTACTGGCCTATGCCGGTCACCAGGAACAAAATGCTATAGAAGAAGCCTTTAGTAGGGCGACAAAAACACTGGAAATTAGCAATCTTCAACTCGTGTTAAAAAATGAAATTAGTCTTTCAGATCTAGATCGCGCTCTGGTAAAACTGGAAACAGTGAAACCCATGGTCAAGCAGCAATTATTGAAGGCTTGTGTTGAGAGTGTCATACACGACCAAAAAGTATATCCAGTTGAAATCGAATTATTGCGCGCCTTCTCGGATGTCCTCGGTTGCCCCATGCCACCGATTACCCCGTAGCGCGTATCCTGACTGACAGGTTATTACGCTGGGTAAATTCGATTACAGTGGTGACGACAGTTTTCAGTCTTCATGCGATGCAGGTGAGTTAGAATCGATCGTGCGTACAATGAAAGCCATGGCCGCCTCGAGGGGCTTTCTTATGGAGCAATGAGCGGCTCCGCATTATTCTCTGTAAGCTTTACTGTATAAGGGTTGTATTAATTCGGTTTTTTAATATACCCCCAAAAATACCCCCAAGTGATTAACGTTTAAAGTTGTTTGTTAGCGGTAGTAGACTAATGACACATCGTCTAACTTCGATATGTCAAAATTTTATAAACTTTCTTTTAACGATTAAATGTTTATAGTGAGTACATGAAATGAATGGGGTATGGTCAATAAAACCATTAAGCACATATGAATAAAAATAAAAAACAAAGTGTAATTTACCAAGATTGGTCAACATAAGCCGAAGCGTTTATAAATGGCCTGAGGCTTTATTCCCCTTAATCACAAGTTATGCATTAAATAACAACACATGGAGTGACACATGACGCCGCTAGTAGAAGAAGCACTAAAAAGCCTTACTGTAATGGTCAACCTTTCAACCGGTATTCTTCATCCATCTGATGAGTCTGCTGCAAAGGAATATTTCAAAGCACTTTATAAAGAAGGTGAACCATTAATTGGTTCAGAAGTGACCCAATGGGCTATTACAAATGGTTGGCAACCTAAACACGGTAAAGAACTCGGTGATTTGGCTCAAAAAATCGGCTCAGGTGGCAGGGTTGTCATTAAGAATAAAGGCATGTTGAGGTCAAATATTATTCAAATCCTTAAAGACAGAACTACCAATGCTTAACAAGGCACTTAAAACCCATGCTACGGCCCCTTAACGCAACGTTAATCACCCCAAAAGGAGCCATATATTATGATTGATATTGTAAAAATATCTGAGGCCGAAAAAAGTAAGCTTCTAGCGATGGATGAAGGACACTTTGCTGATCACAAAGCCATCGAAGTAGCTCCGGGAAAGCTAACAAAGGCAATCACAGCATTCGCGAATGGAGAGGGTGGAGAGATCTTTGTCGGGATTGATGATACTCCTAGGAATTGGCGAGGGTTTCAAAATATCGAAGCTGCGAACGCTCACATCCAAGTATTTAATGAGTTATTCCCGTTGGGTAATGATTTTCAATATGACTTTTTAAGTAATGAAGGTTCTGAAGGGTTTGTCCTTAAAATTCAAATAGCGAAAACTCGTGATCTCAAAGTTGCGAGTGATGGAAAAGTTTATGTTCGCAGAGGAGCACAGAGCCTTCCTATTATTGATGGTGAACGATTACTGTCGCTTCGTCGCGATAAAGGTTTAGTCTCGTTTGAAACGGAGTTAGTGAATTGTCCAACCGATGTGATATCAAACTCGACACATATAATTGAATTTTTGTTAGAGGTAGTTCCTACAGGTGAGCCGGACACGTGGCTGAAGAAGCAAATGCTTCTTTTGAATGGGAAGCCGACCGTTGCAGCAGTATTGCTTTTTGCTGAAGAGCCACAAGCAGTTTTGCCGAAGCGTAGCGGGCTAAAAATCTACAGATACAAAACGTCAGACGACGAAGGAACACGAACGACATTAGATTTTGATCCATTTTCTATAGAGGGTAATGTTTACGAACAAATTAAGACGGCGGTAGATGAAACAACAAGGATTATAGAATCTGTTCGACTAAACACACACAAAGGTATGGTGCCAGTAGCGTACCCCATAGAAGCCATTCACGAGATAATCACTAACGCTGTAATACACCGGGACTATTCGATTACCGATGATATTCATATTCGGATATTTGATAATCGAGTAGAAGTACTAAGCCCAGGAACTTTGCCTGGTCACGTTACAGCAGAAAATATTCTCTCAGAACGTTTCGCAAGAAATCCAGGGGTGGTGAGACTCATAAATAAATTCCCTAATCCACCCAATAAAGATGTTGGTGAGGGTTTAAATACCGCCTTCGAGTCGATGAGGCAATTAAAACTTAAGCCGCCAATAATTGAGCAAGAAGGCGGATATGTAAAGGTAATTCTGAGGCACGAAGCTTTAGCAACGCCAGAAGAGTCTATCTTAGAATACTTGCTCGAAAATAACGAAATCGCAAATCGGCATGCTAGAGAAATTTGTTTCATTGATTCAGAAAACAAAATGAAAAGAATTCTTCAGGTTCTTGTCCAAAACGGGCTTTTGGAGTCGGTACCAGGAAGAACAAGATACACGGCGGCATACCAGCTTACTAGCAAAGGAAGAGAGGCTGCCGCTAAACATGCTTAACAAGCGGCTCCAGTTACATCTGGGCCGGGCGTTAGGTAACTAAAGGTATGGTCATGGAAGCATCAATTGTTGCAGCGTGGTGGGGAGCAATAGTAGCGTCAATAGTGTTGCTTTGGGACATATTTAAGTGGGCTACAAAAGGTGCTCGTGTCTCGGTTAGTGCTGCACCGAATATGCAAACACTAAATCCCATTGAAAAAAAACTTGATGATAACAAGCTTATTTTTGTAGAAGCTATAAATCATGGAGATATGCCAACAACTATCACTCACTTAGTATTTTTCCAATATGAGTCCATATTCAAAAAAATACTCAAAAAAGCAAAAAACCAAGGTGTTATTACAAATCCAGGAGCGGGTTGTCAAATCCCTTTTTTACTTAGCCCTGGTTGTCGCTGGACAGGCAGTATTGATCAAAATGATATAGCAGAGAAACTAGGTACGGATGGTCTTTTTTATTGTGGTGTTATTCATACCTCACGCAAAAAACCGGTGCTAAAAAGAGTCGACATAGATGATAAAGTTACCTAGCAAATGCTTTAAGTACGACGTGCAAAAAGCGCGGCGTCTTACCTTACACGTCATGCGTAAGCAAATAGAAAGCAAGTTTTAATGCCTGAATCAAAGGAGTTGGAAGCATTCAATAAATCTCATCCTTGGCCTGATGGATGCGGAGTAAAATCCTTGTTCAAATTCGGTGCTGTTGATCTTGAGAACATTGGGCGGTTAGAGGATCTTCTACAAGACCAGAAACTTTATTGCTCATCGCCTACAAAATTCAATGACCCTTTCGAATGCAAGCCAAATTTCCGATGGCCGTCAAATGCTAGGAAAGTACAGGAAATTCGCCAATACCTAATCAAAGTTGCTCGAAATAATGGCAAATCCAGAAAAGAGGCTGAGAGAATGGTTTCAGAGAGCATAAAAACCCAAAAATTTAGGGAAGGCACTATTTTTAAAGCAATTCGGAAAGCATTTAGTGAATTGAGGATTTGCTGTTTCACCGAGGGTAAAGAAAATTTACTTTTGTGGTCGCACTACGCAAATTCTCACAAAGGTTTTTGCGTAGAGTACGATGCCACTATTCCTCCATTTTCTTACGCATACAAAGTCCAGTATAAAAATGAATACCCAGAGGTCTTATATCCTCGTCCTACTGACGCAGCAGCTTTTACTCCTGCCCTCGTAAAGTCTAAGATTTGGAATTACGAAAAAGAGTTTCGAATAATATTTACCCCTGAGGTCGATATCCAACCCCCTAATGATGGAAAATCACTTTTGCTAGCAGGTCACGAGATGAAAAATATTTATCTTGGTTCAGAGATCCAAAATAAAGAAAAAGATACGCTTCTAAAATTAGTTGAACGAAGCAAATTTAATCCAAGGATATGGGAGACAAAAATATCTGAATCATCGTTTTCTCTAGAGTTTACTCAGATTCAATAGGCATGGGTTTATCATCCAAAATTAGGTTATGCTTAACAATCACATGCAGCCGGACGGGGTGGAGCCGTGCCACTTAGTCGTTATACGCATAAAACTGGTATGGAATGAATCCAAAAGAAGAAAAGTTACTTCAACTAGCTAAAAAACGCCAGAGAAAAACCTATGAGGGCTACAGCTCAATTGGCGATTTCAATAATGGTGCATATGAGTGTGATTATATTTCTCCATATAGCATATCTTCACATAACGTCGACACTAAAGTATTAGTAATTCTACAGGACTGGTGTTCCGAGGAATCTTTTGATGAAAATGTATGTGAAGAAACTCTTAAATATGGATTTACTCCAAGCGTCCGAACAAATATTAACTTACAAAAACTCCTCGAAGAACATTTTCATATAAGTTTAAATGAAGCATATGCCACCAACTTATTTCCCTATATTAAAAAGGGTTCTATGAGTGCATCAATCCCCCAAAAGGACTTAGTGAAAGCAGCTAAAGAATTTACACTACCTGCTATGCAAATAATAAGACCTACGATTGCCATATGCCTAGGCCTTGATACCTTTAATGCCATCAGGATAGCTTGTGGAAAAGAAGACAAATATCCTATGGATAAGGCAATTAACTCTAGCTTTGAATTCAATGGAACAACTATTTTTGCTCAAGCACATACTGGACAAATGGGCATCAATAATAGAAATCGAGGTGGAGTAGAAAGGGTTTCAGGCGACTGGAAAAAAATGGCAGAGCATCTGCAATATGCGTATAACAATCGCATTAATTAGGCTCGCAAGCTTGCATTCATAACTCGGGCGTTAGTCGTATTCTTCAGAAATATTTTTTTGTTATACCCCCGTCCATAGCTCCCGCGCCTAAACAGAAAGGTATAACGTCGGTCGTGGGCTTTGGGAACTGTAGAGATTTAACCCCCCCCCTACCTAAATTCTGCCATCACGAAAACATTACTAGGGCGTCGGTCGTTGGCTTTGAGTCTGTAGAGTTTTACTCCCCCCCCCCTACCCACCGTCTACATTTATGCTGATTGTTTCATAACTTGAGAGTTTTCTCTCCAGTTGGTTAATATGCTAAATGGCCTTAGAGCTTATAAATAAAGGGCTGTAGAGATTTATAAGTAACTTGTAGTTGAGAGTAATAAGAACCCGAAAACTCAATTATTCCGCGAGCTTGCTTCCCCGCGTGGGACGATCTTCTCAGGAGTACCTTTTTTATCTCTAACCCCGGAACTTAGGGAACTTAGGTAACTTAGAGGCGTAGCAAGGGTTGTGGGCTTGGTAACTTAGGTATGTTAGGAGAAACTTAGCTTTTAAATGGTTAAAATATACTAAAGCTAAGTTTCTCCTAAGTGTCTGCTAAGTTCCGCTCTGTAGTCCTTATAAATCAACTAACTTCCTAAGTTACCTAAGTTCCTTACAAAGCTTTAATTATTCAATTAAGCCTTACTAAAAGTAATCGTTGCTTTACCCGGTTTCCCGTCTGCTCTTGGTATCTCTTTCTGTTTTATTAATGGTGGGGCTGAGTTCGTTAAATGATTTAATGTGGCCGTTAACTCACTACTGTTTAATTTATGCTTAAAGTGTTTGGTGAGTTCGGTTCGGCTGCACTGTGAAGCATTGGCAATAAAGGCATAAACATCCTTTGCCTGATCATCGAGTTTGTTGGTTTCAGCTTTTGCGGCTAGTGTCTGGAAAATATATCGAACGGATGCTTTCCAATAATTAATCCAGGCTAACGCCGCTTTAATATGCACCACTTCAATAATGGCCGATCTATCCAACAATGCGAATATCATGGCGAACATACGACAATAGATTTCAGTTCTAACAAGCATGGCCCCGGCTATGCCTTCGTGATCTTTAGTTAGTTCCTTATATTGCCCGCACCAATATTTTATTGCCGCTGCTGATAGCGTCACTTCTAGCCCGTTATGACTGCAAGCATCATCGCCTATGGCAAACTGTACGGCCTCTGTAATTTGCGCTGCTATGCGCTGCACGTCCTCATCTGGCGTCCTTTTCGGTAGTGGTACTAACTTTGGCCTAACGATATGCAAAATAACAAAGCGATTCATAAAGCCTGAAAGGGCGTCTACCTCTTTCATGCGGTCGATGAGTTCCGCTGCTGTGATATGTCCAGTAATAACAATGTGCGGATTTGTTGTGCACCACCTGGAATTTTTAACCAATGGGCTAATGGTTTTGCCGTCCCATGCGGTTCGTATCGTTGCGCTTAGGTTGTTCTTTTCGCGCGATGCGGCGGCCATTGTCCCGGCAAACTCCGCTTCCGCAATGTAGAGGCGTTTATCCTTTGTCCCTGCGTCGGTGACGTCTCCGTTTTCATCTAAGGTATCGTCTCGAATAGTCCACCCTAAACCCTCGCCCGTGCTTAACCCACCTTCGTGTCTTTTTGCCGGGGTGTAGTCTTCGCCCAGGCTTTTTTCTACTAAGTCAAAAATGCGCTTAGGTGTGTATTCCGACGTGCCTTTTCTCGCTTTGCCTGTTTTACCCGTTAATAAAAAGAACGGCCTGGCATGACAAACACCATCGCCAATATGTTGAAACGCATGGCGGCCGATTAACGTACTAAAACTAGATAAAATATTGGCAGCAATCGCAACGGGTGATGCTTCGCTATACCGTGTTGCTACTTTGCAAGCATCGGCCAATAATCCGTGTAGGCCGATGGGGTCAAGTTCAGGCGGTGGGTTTAATAATTCGTTATCGTCTTCAGTCAGTTCTTCTGATAGTGGTGGCGTGTCTTTTATATGTTGAGCGTATACCTCAATAGGTGGGGAGGGCTGCTCTTGAACGGTTGGAGGTATCCATCCACTGTTTTTAGCCAGTGCAAATAAAGTGCTCAAGGTAACGCCGCCAGGTTTAAAAGAACCCCAAACCCGGCGTTGATCTAGTAGATCAAATTTATCTGATTGATTTGCCCATTCATTCCAAAGGCCATAGGCTTGATCGCCTGAGTTGGTAGCGTGTAATGCCATACCAACCTGTAACCAAATATCCCGGTCATCGGTTGGGATGTAAGTTATCGCCTTGCGTATGCGCTTAACTTCATCAGCGGATAAAAAAGTAACACCCTCGGGTGGTTTTGCTAACGTCTTCTTTTGGCCTAGTTTTTTTATAAGCCATTCAGGAGCCGCTTTAAGCGTTGCGCCATTTAATGGGTCGGCTTCGCTATCCCAAAAGTATTCTTTACCGTTAATATGATTAGAGGGTGCAGCAACGATATACCCGCCATCGCCACGGGTGTCGATTCCCGGCCAAAGGTTAGTCGTGCTTCGCCCAATGATTCCAGGGTGTCGAAAAACAAAATGCTTTCCACCTGATCCGGTTATAGCAAACACATCATCAGGTACTTTGCCGTAATGCTGCTCAAGCTTATCGAAGGAGTCATTGCCGCCACTTTTAGGGTCAATATCTAATACAAAAATACCGGATTCTTTGCCCGTCCTTATGCCTATATTGGCGTTAGGGTGTTGCGCCCACCACTTATTTATAACGTCTTTTCTAAGCGTTGCTTGTTTAAACCCACCGGATAAAATCGGGTGCTTACCGGGGGATTTACACTCGGTATTACAACTGCATTTCCCCGCGTTTATATAATGCAATGGGAAAACCTGCCAACCTAAAGCGGCATATTGAAGCGCATAGGCTAGTTTGTTTTTTTCAGTGGGTTCTTTTAAGGGCGCTGCTTTACTCACTTGCTAGCCCCTAATTTTTTTAAGGCGTTGTTTAAATAACTAAGTGTTAAGATCCTGGAGGCTTCAGGATATTGCGCCGCTAATGAACCTTCTTTTTGTGGCTGTATTAGGTCTTTGCATCGCCTAATGCAAACAATGGCTGCGTTAATGTCTAGGTTAGGGTTGTCTTTTTCTGGAGGGTTCATTTGTTAAACCTCCGTTGATTCTGGTCTTGAGGCATTTATGCGCTGCTGTATCCAGTCGTCTATTTCTTTTTCAATGAAGCCGACTGATCTCCCCCCATCACCAAGCAAAATAGGTTTTGGAAATTGATTATTTGATATTTTTAAATAGATAGTGCTTTTACTAAGCCCTACTTTTTTAATGGTTTGTGGTAATCGTAAAATTGAATGCGCCATGTCCTACCTCGTTTAGTTTGGTTCGAAGTAGCATTTTTGCAACGCTTGGATTTATAAGAAAGTACTAAGTAAGGAGGTATTAACGTACCTCGGAAATACCATAAAGCTTATTTTTCAATGGCTGGTGAGCGCTTTTTGTATTAATTTTGGTAATAATTTCTTTCCCAAGCCATTAATCCCTTTAGACTTTTAGGCACACTGTTATCTACTTCTTTAAAGCACGCAGCTAATACTTTTGCGTATTGACTGCCTTGTTCATGGTGTCCTGAGAAATAAATGGTTGGCTCTACGTGAAGTTTCTTTCTGAATGTAAAAGCTATCTGCTGGACTAACATCTTTTTAGGGGGGATTCCTGTCGCATCGCTTCCATGGCCTTCTGTATCAACACGTCTTATGGCATCAACACAGCAGGTCTTTAAAAACTCAAGATCAGATACCAAACCTTCTAATGTTCTCACTTCATGTCGCTCCATGGTATTAAAAGGGTCGTAATATTTATAAAACCCTTTTATACCTCCAGCATCTAAAGAAAGCTTATTATTTAAGCTATCAACATCTTTGATAATAGCCGATGCAGCGGCTTTTAGCTCTCCCCCTGTAGGGTAATCAGGGTTGTATCTTGAGGTGTATTCCTTACATAATCGGTAGCTGATCACCGCTGAAGAGATGTCTGGTTCTATTTCCCTCAGTGTGCTGTCATTTAGGTTAAGAATTTCTTTTATTTCTTGCATTAATTTATCGCTAGCTGGCGGAGCGTGAACTAATTTGTTTTCATAGTTCCATTTTGGTTTAGGTATAGGCATAAAGCTTTATCCTCTATCCGTTCGATTAATCGAAATAACATCAGCACCATTAGCCAAGCCTTCTAGAAAATCAGCCCAATGCTGCATCATCTTTATGCGTTCTGGCATATGCTCGGCATAGTTATAAGCTGCTCTTATGCTATTTCTTTCTGCATGGGCTAGTTGCCTTTCTATTGCGTCCCAATGCCATCCTTGCTCATTGAGTAGGGTAGAGGCCATGCTTCTAAATCCATGCCCCGTCATTTCTTCTTTGGTGTAACCCATCCGCCGTAATGATGCGTTAATGGTGTTTTCTGACATAGGGCGGCTTGCTGACCTAACGCTAGGGAAAACATATTTACCATTGCCCGTTACTGCTTGAGTTTCCTCAATAATGCTCATGGCTTGGCTTGATAAAGGGACAATGTGTACAGCCTTCATTTTCATTTTATCTGCTGGGATTCGCCATTCAGCGTTTTCTAAATCAATCTCTTGCCATTCAGCATGACGCAGTTCGCCAGGCCTAACAATGACTAGGGGCGCGAGTTTTAAAGCCTGCTTCGTTACGAAGTTCCCCTCGTACCCTTTAATGGCACGAAGTAATGCACCGACTTTTTTAGGGTCTGTAATGCTTGCGTGGTGGGTGGATTTAATGGGTGGTAATGCACCTTTTAAAGCTGCTGAAGGGTCGGTAATTGATCGCCCCGTTGCAATGGAATACCTGAATACCTGTCCGCAATTCTGCAACACCTTATGCGCGGTATAGGTTGAACCGCCTTTTTCAATACGTCGAATGGCTGTTAAGAGTTCTGGTGCTGTTAAGTTTGCAATGCTAGCTTTGCCAATTAGCGGAAATATAAGCCGTTCAAATCGTGAAGTAACGAGTTTAGAATTACCGGCCGACCATTTTTTATTATTCTTGCTGATCCATTCGCGAGCGACAAACTCAAAACTATTTTGAGCGGCCTCTACTCTACTTCGTTTTAATTCTTTTTTTAATGCGCTGGGGTCGATCTCGTTGGCTAGTTGTTTTCTAGCTTCGTCTTTTAATGCCCTGGCTTCTTTTAGCGAAATGCTCGGGAATGATCCAAAAGAGAGAAGTTTTTCTTTACCAGCATAGCGGTATTTTAAGCGCCATAGCTTGCCACCTTTAGGGGTGATTTCTAAGTAAAGCCCGTTCGTATCATAAAGCCGATATGATTTTTCTTGAGGCTTGGATCCCTTTACTGTCAACGCATCTAGAGCCATCTGGGGGTATTTCCTTTTTCGTTAAAAGATACATTTGGGGGTATTTTAATTTCAGCTTGAAAAATACCCCCAAATATACCCCCAAATATGGGGGTATTTCTTAGGACGTGTTGGGATTGTATAGGAATAGCAGACAATAAAAAACCCTTTATTTATAAGGGCTTTGGGTCGTTATGGGACTTTATGGGGCTTTCTTATGGAGCCAATGAGCGGATTCGAACCGCTGACCTACTCATTACGAATGAGCCGCTCTACCAACTGAGCTACATCGGCTTTATTGAAAGCTTACACCCTTGCTGACGCGTGGTCGGTAACCAGGGGCGTGGAAGTATAAGAAATTATGAGCGCTGAGACAAGAAGTCTATTTATTACTGACCTTAATAATGACGTCAACGCTTTGAATGTTGGTACCTGCGGGTAGGCCTGGTAACTTATCAATGTGAATTTCGTCGTGATTGATATCGGTTAAATCACAGGTGTTGGTGTTATAAAAGTGGTGATGGTGTTCGGTATTGGTATCGTAAAAAACTTTGCTGGGGTCTATGATCACTTCGCGCAGCAGACCTTTGCTGGCGAATAAGCCAAGTGTGTTGTACACGGTGGCTTTTGAGACAGGATTTTGCCCCTGATTGATGTTGGATAAGATTTGATCGGCGCTGACGTGTTGCTGCTTTTTGAATAAGAAACTGGCGATTTCAAGCCGCTGTTGTGTAGGCGTAATACCGCGCTCTAGCAATAAATTACTAAAGAGTTGAGTGTTCGTATTGTCTGCTGCTGTTTTCATATCCATACCTTGGGAAAGTATAGCACAGAGCGTTTAAAGCAAAATCCTATCGCGTTAATTGATACGCTGAGCGGCCTACCTTGCCAGGCCTGTTTAACAGGATATCCACCATCAGCTCTGCGCTGGCGGGGGCGGTGACGATGCCATTGCGGTAATGTCCGGCGTTTAAGCTTAGATTACGATAAGGCTCTACGCGACAAATATAAGGAATACTATCGGGTGAAGCGGGGCGTAAACCGGCCCAATGAGCATCGGGCTCAATGCCTGACAGGGCAGGGAAAAGCCGCTGTGCAAAATCGCGTAAGTCTTTAAACGCTTGTCGGCTTGTGCTGGCGTCAAAGCCAGTCTGTTCACGGGTACTGCCGACAACGATTCGCCCATCTTTTCGGGGAATAATATAGCGGTTTCCATCCATCACCATGCAGGGGTCGGGAAAGGTGACAGGTGGAAAACAGATCATCTGTCCTTTTACGGGAAGAATGTCTGGTTTTTCGGCGTTTTGTGGAATTAATTCAGTGCTCCACGCGCCGCTACAAATAATATATTCGTTTGCCTTAAGTTCTTTGCCGTTAGCTTTAACGGCTACTATTTCGTTGTCTTTAATGACCAGCTCGTTGGCTTCTTGCGGGTAAAACGTAACGCCTTGTTCGATAAGGTATTGCGTGAGCGCGGTTAATAATTTATGTGGGCGAATGGTGGCGACGTCATCGCGAAATAGAGCGGGTTGATCGAGTGGTTTGAGGTAATTAAATCGTTCACTCAGTTGTTTGACCGACATCAGTTGATGGCGAACCTTATGCCCTTGGCACCATTGAATGGCTTCTGGCGTCTCGTCGTCATTTAATACCAGCATGCCGGATAATACCCACTCGGGGTCGATACCTGTTTGTTGGTGTAGTTCTTCCGATAGCGCCTGGTAGACAGTCTGACTGAGGTTGCTAATCGCGTTAACCGCTTCGGAATAATGCCAGGGGCGCATTGGCGATAAAATACCGCCCGCCGCCCAGGTGGACTGTTGGCCGGGGCTATGTTTTTCGATAATGGCGACCTTAGCGCCCGTTTGTCGTAGCTCTTTGGCGGTTAATAAACCGATAATACCGCCACCAATAATAATAAAATCGAACATATCAAGCTGAGTTTAAAAAGGCCTAAGTATAGCGTATTCTAGTGCGCTAACTTTTGATCTGAATTAGCTTTAAGCCACCTATTAAGGAATTGTGTTATGTATAAAAAACTGTACCCAGAGATCGAGCCTTTCGCTAAAGAGTGGATCAATATGGCTGATGGGCACGAGGTGTACGTTGAGCAGGTGGGTAATCCCAATGGTATGCCGGTTATTTTTTTACACGGTGGCCCGGGGTCTAGCTGTAAAGAACATCACCGCCGTTTTTTTAACCCAGAAAAGTATCACGTGATTCTGATGGATCAACGGGGCGCTGGGCGTTCGAAACCGCTAGGCGAGTTAAAGAATAATTCTACGCTGCACTTAATAGCGGATATGGAATTGATCCGTGAAAGGCTTGGCGTTGAGCAATGGTTATTGTTTGGTGGTTCATGGGGTTCCACCCTGGCGTTGCTGTATGCGCAACAATACACGCAACGCGTTTCTGGCCTTATTCTGCGTGGGTCTTTTTTAGCGCGTAAGACGGATGCAGACTGGTTCTTTAAGGAAGGTGCTAATCGATTGTTCCCCGAAGCGTGGCAACGGTTTATTCAACACGTGACGGAAAATGAACAAGATACTTTATTAGCGGCTTATCACCAGCGATTAAACAGTGACGATTTAAAGACGCGGCAAGAGGCGACGCGCGAATGGGATGCCTGGGGCGGTGCGATAGTACTCGGCGGTGATTTTAATGCTAGCGAATTAGAGGGTGAAGTGCCCGATAAGTCGGTCGCTCAGGCGCGCATTGAAACTCACTATGGAATGAATCATTATTTTATAGCAGCGAACCAAATTTTAAATAATACGGATTGTTTAGCCGATATTCCCTGCACGATTATTCACGGACAGAAGGATTTTATGTGTCCTATTCAGTCGTCGCTGGAATTAGCCAAAGCCTTGCCAAAAGCGAAGATGATCAGCTTGCCGAATGCTGGACACCTGGCGCACGGCGATGAAATGACCGACGCCCTGGTAAGTGCCGCTGATGATTTTTTGCAGGAAGTGACTGTCTAGTAAATAACCACCGAGCGAATACTTTTGCCCTGATGCATTAAATCGAAGGCGCGATTAATATCGCTTAGCGGCATGGTATAGCTGACCATTTCATCAATTTTTATTTCACCTTTTAAATAACGTTCAACGTAATCGGGTAATTCACTACGCCCTTTAACGCCACCGAAGGCGGTGCCTCGCCAGACTCGCCCAGTCACTAGTTGAAAGGGCCGGGTGGCGATTTCCTGACCAGCACCCGCGACGCCAACGATGATCGACTCTCCCCAGCCTTTATGACAGCATTCCAGGGCGGAACGCATGGTGTTGACGTTGCCGATGCACTCAAAAGAATAGTCAACCCCGCCATCGGTCATATCGACTAAAACATCCTGGATGGGGTCGTCAAAGCGCTGAGGGTTGATGCAATCGGTAGCGCCTAACTGCCTGGCGAATTCAAATTTATCTTCGTTAATATCTACCGCGATAATGCGCGAGGCGTTAGCGATGACCGCGCCCTGAATAGCGCTTAAACCAATGCCACCTAAGCCAAAAATAGCCACGGTGCTACCGGCTTCCACTTTTGCTGTGTTGAGTACTGCACCAATACCGGTGGTGATACCGCAGCCTAATAAGCAAACCTTATCAAGAGGCGCGGCTTTGTTAATTTTAGCTAAGGCAATTTCAGGCAGCACGGTATATTCGGCAAATGAAGAGGTGCCCATATAGTGGTAAATGGTTTTGCCATTTTTTGAAAAACGCGAGCTTCCATCCGGCATTAGGCCTTTGCCTTGAGTGGCTCGAATGGCCTGGCAAAGATTGGTTTTACCGGATAAGCAATACTTACACTGGCCGCATTCGGGCGTGTACAAAGGGATAACGTGATCGCCGACCTGAACGGATGTGACGCCAGCGCCGACTTCTTCCACGATAGCGCCTGCTTCGTGCCCCAGAATAGCTGGAAAAATCCCCTCTGGGTCTTCGCCAGACAGGGTGAACGCATCGGTATGACAAACCCCAGCCGCTACGTGACGAATAAGCACTTCACCAGCTTTTGGCCCTTCTAAATCAACGTCTTCAATGGATAGAGGCGCGCCAGCCTCCCAGGCGACAGCTGCTGTTACTTTCATATTGCTTCCTTTTGCTACTAGCTTTTAAATGCTTTTGAATTTTTTGGGTTTCTAAACGTTAACGGTGATTCGACCGTTTGACTGGCTTTTTCAATTGCTTCGGTGACGGTGTGGTGCATTGGCGATAAATCGCACACGGGGTCAGCATTGTTGGCATCTCCCGTTAATAAGAAAGCCTGGCAATGGCATCCGCCAAAATCTTTGTCTTTTTCTGGGCAACTTCTGCACGGTTCTTTCATCCAGTCGTCGCCACGGAAGTAATTGAATGCTTTTGACTTATTCCAGATGTCACTAATCGAATAATCGCGTACATTCGGACAATCAAAATTCGGCAACAAACGAGCAGAGTGGCAAGGCAGCGCCAGGCCATCGGGTGCGATCGTAAGGAAAGTAGTACCCCAGCCATTCATGCACGCTTTCGGCCGGCCTTCGTAATAGTCTGGCACCACGTAGTAAATCTTCATCTTGCCTTTTTGCGAGAGCTGGTACTCGTTGGCGATGGCTTCAGCGCTGGTTAGTTGTTCCTGCGTTGGCATCAGTTGGTCGCGGTTGTGGTGCGCCCAGCCGTAATATTGTGTGTTGGCGAGTTCAACAAAGTCTGCGCCCAGCTCGATAGCCATTTCCAGGATATCCTTCATTTGATGGATATTCTGGCGGTGTAATACCACGCATAACACCATCGGGTAGCCGTGTTTTTTAATCAGCTTAGCGACGATCTTTTTGTGCTCGAAACTTTCAGTACCCGCGATAAAATCGTTCAGTTCCTGAGAGCTTGCTTGCAGGCTAATTTGAATATGGTCTAGCCCAGCTTTTTTAAGCTCGATGATTTTCGCTTCATCCATGTTGTAGCCGGATGTAATCAAGTTCGTGTAATAACCCAAGGCGTGCGAGTAATCGACCAGTTCAACCAGGTCTTTGCGCACCAGTGGCTCGCCACCAGAAAATCCCAGCTGCACGGCGCCCATTTCTCGCGACTGCTTGAGTACGCGCTTCCAGTCATCGGTGGATAATTCTTCCTTAATATTAGAATAATCCAGCGGATTTGAACAATACGGGCACTGCAACGGGCAGGCGTAAGTCAGCTCTGCCAATAACCAGCGTGGTGGGCTAGGCGCTTTGATTGATCCAGCCATTTTCCAGGGCAACGTTTAAGAAGCTGGCGATGTCGTTTTCGAGTCCAGTGGTGGCGAATTTCTGCTCTAAAATTTGCACAATATCAGAGAGCTTATTGGTGCCATCACAGTGCTGCAGAATTTCTGCCGAGCTTTGATTCAGTTCGATCAGGCCTTCGGGGTATAGCAAAACAAACATCTGCTGGGCTTCTTCCCACTGCAAACGATAAGTTGGCGATAGATGAATGGCCTGGTCTGTTATAAGACTCATGACTTAACGGTAAAATACGGTGGCATTCCGTGTACGTAGGCCATATGCATCGCGTCGGCCATGGACCACAAAATATCGAGTTTAAATTTTAAAATACGCAGCATTTTTTCTTGTTGTTCGCGTGTTTTATACCAATCTAGCGTGATTCGTAAGCCGTGTTCAACATCACGACGCGCTTCGCTGAGTCTTTTTTGAAAATAAGTGAGGCCCTTCAGGTCGATCCAGGGGTAGTGCTCAGGCCAGTTATCCAGGCGTTGCTGGTGAATTTTTGGCGCAAATAATTCGGTCAGTGATGAACTGGCGGCTTCATGCCAGTCGGCCTGGCGGGCAAAATTAAGGTACGCATCGACGGCAAATCGAACGCCGGGTAAGACGTGTTGTTCAGAGATCACTTCTTCTCGATTAAGACCAACGGCTTCCGCTAATTGTAACCAGGCCTCAATGCCGCCAATTTCACCCGGCGCGCCATCGTGATCAATAATGCGTTGAATCCACAAAGCACGCGTATCTCGGTCTGGACAATTGGCCATAATCGCGGCGTCTTTACGCGGTATGTTTACCTGATAATAAAAACGATTGGCGACCCAACCACGAATTTGCTCTTTGTTGAGCTGACCCTCGTGCATCATCACGTGATACGGGTGGTTGATATGATAAAAACGCTCCATATCACGAATGCGCGTCTCAAATTCATGCTGAGACCAGGGTGCTTGTTCTGTCATATTTACAGCTCGATATTCATATTGTCGAACGACACTTCAATGCCGTGTTGCGTCAGTATATCGCGTTCTTTAGATTCCTCATCGAGAATCGGGTTGGTATTGTTGATGTGAATCAAAATTTTGCGGGGTTTGTCGAGCGTATCTAAAAACTCAATCATGCCACCTTCACCAGACTGCGGTAAATGGCCAATTTTTCTTGCCAGCAACGGTCTTCCAACGGAGGCGAGTTCGTCATCGGTCCAAAAAGTACCGTCCACTAATACGCAGTCCGCTTCTCTCATTGCTTTTTCGACGTGTGGTTCAATAACACCCAGACCCGGTGCGTAAAAAGTAGTTTTTCCTGTCGAAACCTGGCGAATAATCATACCGATATTGTCGCCTTCGTGCGGGTCATTTCTGTGCGGCGAATAGGGAGGTGCCTTGCTTTTTAAGGGCAGAGCGGTAAATTCGAGGTCATTAATATTGGGAATACTAAAAGAGTCGCCATTAAGTGGAATCGGGTGGTCTTCTACACCACAAAAATGCTGCAAAATATTAAAAATGGGAAACCCAGTTGTTAGGTCTTGGCGAACCATCTCTGTGCAATAAATCGTCAGCGGGTCGCCTTCACGTAAAATTAATAAGCCCGTCGCGTGATCAATTTGCGAGTCGAACATCACAATGGCTTCTATACCCGTGCCGCGTACTTTGTTTTTCGGGTGAATTTCTGGGAAGCCTTCTAATTGCGCACGCACATCTGGAGAGGCATTAAACAAAGCCCAATGTTCACCATCAGATGAAACAGCAATAGAAGATTGGTTGCGGGTAGAGGCTTTTATTGACCCTGCACGCACAGCCTTACAATTTGGGCAGCTGCAATTCCACTGCGGAAAACCGCCGCCAGCCCCTGAACCTAAAATGCGAATATACATAATGCTTAATTTACAATAGTGGGTAGAAATAAAAAAGGGGCTCCACACGTGGAACCCCTTTTAATATAAAGCTATTTGTAATCTATCGGTTATAGATATACATCGTTACTTCAAAACCGAAACGTAAGTCTTTGTAGGTTGGTGTTTCCCATTTCATGTCGCGTCTCCTATGAATAGTATTTTAATATCTTCGGATGGTTTCAAACCGTCTGAATCTAAGTATATTGTTTTTAAGGTTTAATGCAAGTTCTTAATGTTCAACCGGCCTTTGAGCAGGTTGGGCAATTTGGGTTGCGCGGTAATTGCATATTCTGCCACTGCATGGATAAACCATCGAGTAACAGGACGCGGCCTTGAAGCGACTCGCCCGCGCCAGTAAGTACTTTTATCGCTTCCAGCGCCTGCATACTGCCGATAATACCGGTGATGGGTGCAATAACGCCGTTTTCCGAACAACTCTGCGCGACTGCGCCCTCGCGTGGGTACAGGCAGTTATAGCAAGGGCAGCGTTCGTCCCGTGAGTCAAAAACGGAAATTTGTCCCTCAAATCGAATTGCCGCGCCAGACACCAACGGAGTTTTGGCGGCAAAGCAGGCGTCATTAATGGCAAAGCGCGTTGCAAAATTATCGCAGCAATCAATCACTATATCGGCCTGGCGAACCTGATCAAGTAACGCGTCACCGGTTAATTTTTCGTTGATAGCGATGACATCGACGAGCGGGTTGATGGCCTCAAACGTCTGTTTCGCTGAGGCTACTTTTGATTGACCAATGCTGTTGGTCGTATGCGCGACCTGGCGCTGAAGGTTGGACAGATCAACGTCATCAAAGTCACTGATAACGAGTTGTCCCACGCCCGCGGCAGCAAGGTATAGCCCAACGGGGCTGCCTAAGCCACCCATACCGATTATAAGTGCACGAGAATCGAGTAGTTTTTGCTGGCCTTCAATATCGATCGAAGGCAGCATGATCTGTCGGCTGTATCTTAAAAGCTGTTCGTCATTCATGTTTGGTTTTAACGCGTTTCTTTCGATTATATATTAATTTGGCAGCGGCTAAATACTTGACACTGCTCCATCAATCGCTATTATTAGCAGTCTCTCAGGTAGAGTGCTAATCAATTGGGGAAATTGTCATATGTTTTTCAAGCTATGGGGTTGATTTAACGATACACCGCCCCATATCTGGTTAGCTATAGCAATGAACTTTAACAACAAGGAGATTTATTTATGAATTTACGTCCATTAAACGATCGCGTTATTATCAAACGCGTCGAAGAAGAATCAGTTAGTTTAGGTGGTATCGTACTTCCAGATTCTGCAAAAGAAAAACCAAGTCGAGGTGAAGTAGTAGCCGTTGGTAAGGGTGCAACGAACAGCAAAGGCGAATTGCAGGCAATGTCTGTCAAAGTTGGCGATAACGTTTTATTCGGCAAATACTCCGGTACTGAAGTTGAAGTTGATGGCGACGAATTACTCGTGATGCGTGAAGACGACATCATCGCAGTGGTCGAATAGGACTGACTTAGATGAATGGATGCGTGTTTGCATCCATTGCAACGAAACTGAAGGTCGGTGACCATCATTTAAGAACACAATTTAAGGAACAAAAATATGACAAAGCAAGTTAAATTTGGAGATGACGCACGCAGCTTAATGCTCGAAGGCGTTAATATATTAGCAAAAGCAGTCAAAGTTACGCTGGGCCCTAAAGGTCGTAACGTAGTGTTAGACAAAGGTTTTGGCGGCCCGACGATTACTAAAGATGGTGTGTCTGTTGCGAAAGAAATCGAATTAAAAGATAAATTCCAGAACATGGGCGCGCAAATGGTTAAAGAAGTTGCCGCTAAAACATCAGATGTTGCTGGTGACGGAACAACCACCGCAACGGTATTGGCGCAGGCTATTTTAGTTGAAGGTATGAAGTCTGTTGCAGCGGGTATGAACCCAATGGATTTAAAACGTGGTATTGATAAGGCTGTTATAGAAGCAGTTAAAGCACTTGAAGCCTTATCGGTTCCTTGCTCAGACAGTAAATCGATTGCTCAGGTGGGTACCATTTCTGCCAACTCTGACGAGTCTATTGGCAAAATCATCGCAGAAGCGATGGATAAAGTAGGTAAAGAAGGTGTTATCACCGTTGAAGAAGGTTCTGGTTTAGACAACGAACTAGACGTCGTTGAAGGTATGGAGTTTGATCGCGGTTACCTGTCTCCTTACTTTATCAATAACCAGGAAAACATGAGTGTTGATCTGGAAGATCCGGTTATTTTGTTACACGACAAAAAAATCTCAAACATCCGTGATTTACTGCCAATATTAGAAGGCGTTGCAAAAGCGGGCCGTCCATTATTGATTATCGCTGAAGACATCGAAGGTGAAGCGTTAGCAACTCTGGTTGTTAACAATATGCGCGGTATTGTTAAAGTAGCGGCTGTTAAAGCGCCTGGTTTTGGCGATCGTCGTAAAGCGATGTTAGAAGATATCGCCATCTTGACTGGCGGTACTGTTATTGCTGAAGAAGTCGGTTTAACGCTTGAAAAAGCAACGCTGGAAGATCTAGGATCTGCAAAACGCATCAACATCACCAAAGAAAGCACAACGATTGTTGATGGTGCAGGCCAGGCAGCAGATATCGAAGCGCGCGTTGTTCAAGTTCGCAAGCAAGCTGAAGACGCGAGCTCTGATTACGACAAAGAAAAACTTCAGGAGCGTATGGCTAAACTAGCCGGCGGTGTTGCTGTTATTAAAGTTGGCGCAACAACAGAAGTTGAAATGAAAGAGAAGAAAGCACGCGTTGAAGACGCGCTACATTCTACTCGTGCTGCGGTTGAAGAAGGCGTAGTACCGGGTGGTGGTACAGCGCTTATTCGTGTTTTAAATGCTGCAAGCAAAGCAAAAGGCGCTAATCACGATCAGGACGTCGGTATTAAAATTGCGCTACGCGCAATGGAAGCACCGTTACGTCAAATCGTTACCAATGCAGGTGAAGAAGCGTCAGTTGTTTTACAGGCAGTAAAAAAGGGCAAAGGTAACTACGGTTATAACGCTGCAACTGGTGAATATGGCGATATGATTGCAATGGGTATTCTTGATCCAGCTAAAGTAACTAGAACCGCACTGCAAAATGCTGCGTCTATTGCTGGTTTAATGATTACCACAGAAGCAATGATTACCGATGAACCTGTAGAAGCCGGTGCTGGTGGCGGTATGCCAGATATGGGCGGCATGGGAGGTATGGGTGGAATGGGCGGCATGATGTAGTCGACGTCCCCCGACGTTAGTTTAAAAAAGCCTCGCATTTAGCGAGGCTTTTTTATGCGTAAAGGTAAGCGCTAGTTATTTTTACCGTATCGGCTACACTTAGGGCTGGTTATATATCAAAAGGGAATGGGTTATGTTGGAAGAAAAAACAAATGCGATGTATATGCATCTTAAGGTGGATGATGTGGGCGCTTTTAATGAAGGCCGTCAAAGAGGTGAGGATGTTGATCTAAGCAATGCAAAATTTCGTGCTTTTGATCTGCGCGAGGCAAACCTGGCAGGTCTGGATTTATCGGGCTGTTACTTTAAAAATGCCGATTTAAGGGGCGTCGATTTACGTGGTTGTAATTTAGAAGGTTGCAGCTTCTTTAACGCCAAAATAAGCGGCGTGTATTTCCCCAGTAGTATCAGTGCACAGGAAATCAACCTTTCCTTGCTGCATGGAACGCGCATCCGCATGGCGAGCTAAATCATAGCGGGTTTCGCTTAATCAAAATTCACTGTAGTGATACACTCTTCATTTTAGAATCATGTGCGAAGAGGTTGGGTCATGGCAGGTCATAGTAAGTGGGCAAATATCCGGTTTCGAAAAGGCGCGCAGGATGCTAAACGGGGTAAATTATTTACTAAACTGATTCGCGAAATCACGGTGGCCACCAAGGCGGCTGGACCTGACCCCGAAAATAACCCACGTTTAAGGGCGGCGATAGATAAAGGCCTGTCCAACAACATGAAAAGGGACACTATTGAAACCGCCATTAAGAAGGGCAGTGGTTTAACGGATGCTGACAATTTCGATGAAATTCGTTATGAAGGCTATGGCCCGGCGGGAATCGCTATTATCGTAGACTGTTTGACCGACAATAAAAACAGAACGGTTGCCGAAGTGCGTCACGCGTTCAGTAGAAGCGGTGGTAATTTGGGCACCACCGGCTCAGTCGATTACATGTTCAAAAAACTCGGCGTTATTAATCTATCAGACGAACTGGATGAAGACAGCCTGATGGAATCGGCTCTCGACGCAGGCGCAGATGATGTGATCGTGCACGATGATGGTTCGTTCGAGGTCATTACACAGCCAGAAGATTTTATGTTAGTTCGGGACGCTTTAGTGGCAGCGGGCTTTCCTCACGAGCACGCTGAAGTGACTTTACGCGCGGATATTCTGTCGCCGGTGGATATGAAAGATGCAGAGAAAATAATGCGTTTGCTCGACGCATTAGAGGACCTGGATGACGTGCAAAATGTTTATTCAAACGCCGACTTTCCCGATCAGGCAATGCAAGCCGTAGAAGAATAAATGCGAATTCTAGGTATTGACCCAGGTTCAAGGGTTACCGGGTACGGTTTAATCGACGTGTCCGGCCGTAACGTTAAGTATGTTGATAGCGGCTGCGTACGAACGGGCGTTGGGGATTTGCCCGAGCGGCTGAAAAAAATCTACCTGGGGGTGCGCGAAATCGTCCAGCACTTTAAGCCGCAAGAACTGGCGATAGAACAAGTTTTTATGCACAAGAGTGCGGGCTCTGCTTTAAAGTTAGGCCAGGGCAGAGCAGCCGCCATGTGTGCCGTTTATGACGACGATATCAAGGTGTATGAATACGCGGCTAGACAAATTAAACAGGCATTGGTCGGTAAGGGCAGTGCAGATAAAACACAGGTGCAACATATGGTGAAGATTTTATTAAAGCTGCAGGGCGATCCGCAAATGGATGCGAGTGACGCGCTAGCCGTGGCGCTGTGTCATTTCCATACCGACCAGACCAATCAGGCGACTACAAAGGCCCTGGCGTGATTGGTTTTCTTCGCGGAACGGTCCATGAAAAGCAAGCACCGTTGCTGGTGATTGACGTGAACGGCGTTGGCTACGACGTGGAAACGCCGATGTCCAGTTTCTTTAATTTACCCGCGCTGGGTGAACAGGTAACGCTTCGTACGCATTTGATCGTGCGAGAAGATGCACACATATTGTTTGGTTTTTTAACCGAGCACGAGCGCGCCTTATTTAGAAATTTAATTAAGGTCAACGGCGTTGGACCTAAGGTGGCGCTTGGGATTTTGTCGGGAATGAGTACGGCGGATTTTTGCTCGTGCATCAAGGATAGCAATGTGACTGCTCTGGTTCGTTTACCGGGAATCGGCAAGAAGACGGCCGAACGACTCATTATCGATATGCGGGACCGATTGCCCGAGCAAACCGGCGGTTCGGCGTTAATGTCCGCAGGCCAGTTAGACCGACCAGTGTCCCCAGTAGAAGAAGCCATTAGCGCGTTGGTAGCGCTGGGCTACAAACCGCAGGACGCCGAAAAGCGCGTTCGCGCGGTCAGTAATGAAGGCGATAATAGCGAACAAATTATCCGCTCTGCTTTACAATCAGCGGCTAAAGGGTAAGGCATCAGCATATGATAGAAAGCGACCGATTAATAAGTTCTGACAACCTTGCGAATGATGAGGCGGTTGATCGGGCCATTCGGCCAAAAACACTCGCCGATTACATTGGCCAGCCGGCCATATGCGAGCAGATGGAGATTTTTATGTCTGCCGCAAAAGCGCGTTCAGAGGCATTGGATCACGTGCTTATTTTTGGCCCTCCGGGTTTAGGTAAAACCACCTTGTCGCATATTATTGCTCATGAAATGGGCGTCAACTTACGTCAAACCTCAGGCCCAGTTTTAGAAAAAGCGGGTGACCTGGCCGCCTTGCTGACCAACCTTGAAGAAGGCGATGTATTATTTATCGATGAGATACACCGTCTCAGTTCCGTGGTAGAAGAAATATTGTACCCGGCGATGGAAGATTTTCAGCTGGATATTATGATTGGCGAAGGCCCTGCGGCGCGCTCAATCAAACTGGATTTGCCGCAGTTTACCCTGGTCGGCGCGACCACGCGTGCGGGTTTGTTGACCTCGCCGCTACGCGATCGATTCGGTATTACGCAGCGTCTGGAGTTTTATAATGACAAAGACTTGTCACAAATCGTTAAACGATCAATGGATATACTGGCACTGAAAGCAGACCGCTACGGCGCTGAAGAAATTGCCGTTAGATCTCGCGGAACCCCCAGAATTGCCAACCGTTTATTAAGACGGGTGAGAGATTATGCCGACGTAAAAGGCGACGGCACTATCACCGCCGATATTGCTAAGAAAGCGCTGAAGATGCTCGACGTTGATGAAAGTGGTTTTGATAAGTTAGATCGTCGTTTATTGAGCGTGCTAATAGATACGTTTGGCGGCGGTCCCGTTGGCGTCGATAGTTTGGCCGCCGCACTGAGTGAAGAACGCGGCACGGTTGAAGACGTGCTAGAGCCCTATCTGATCCAGAAAGGCTACATTATTAGAACCTCGCGCGGCCGCATGGCTACCCGACACGCCTATCAGCACCTCGGTCTCAAAGTACCTGCTCATCATCAAGCCGAAGCAGAGGCAGGTGATGATTTTTCAGCAGACGCGTAAAGCGCTCAGTTCATCGTATGCAGCAAAGCGCACACCACTGGCCTGTCAGAATTTACTACGAAGATACCGATATGCAGGGTATTGTTTACTACGCCAATTACCTGAAATACCTGGAAAGGGCACGTACCGAATTTTTACGCGAAAAAGGCTTTGAGCAAGATGAGCTGATTGATCATCAGGGGGTTGCCTTTGCCGTTCGAGCGATCCAGATGGATTATATAAAGCCGGCAAAATTTAATGATCAGCTGATAGTAACCACCGAGGTGTTTGAACTGAAACGAGCGTCACTAATTTTTCATCAAACGGTGATACGCTCTGAGCCAAAGCATGAAATAATAAACAAATCCGTCATTAAGGTCGTTTGCCTTGATGCAGGTAGTATGAAAGTTAAAGCCATTCCAACAAAAATGATTGAGCAATTGATATGAGCACAGATTTATCTATCGTCCACCTTATAATGCAAGCAGGGCCCATCGTAAAACTCGTGATGCTGATGTTAGCAGTAGCGTCTATCGTTTCCTGGACCTTTATTTTTGCTAAATTCAAAGAGTTTAAAACCGCTCTAGAAGTGACTAACAGGTTTGAAAAACGGTTTTGGTCTGGTATCGATTTGACCGAGTTGTCTCGTCAAGTCGGCTCAGATCATTATGCTAGAAGTGGTATGGAGAGTATTTTTCATATGGGCTTTCAGGAATACAAACGACTGAAAGAGCAAAAAGGCATGGAGCCGATGCACGTGGTGGAAGGTGCAAGACGCGCCATGCAGGCGCAATACACCCGGGAAATGGATTTATTGGATAACCATTTACCCTTTTTAGCGACGGTTGGTTCAACCAGCCCTTATGTGGGTTTATTCGGTACGGTATGGGGAATTATGAGTTCGTTCCAGGCACTGGGTAATGTGAAGCAAGCGACACTAGCGCTGGTCGCACCAGGTATTTCTGAAGCATTAGTCGCTACCGCCATGGGTCTATTTGCCGCCATTCCAGCAGTGGTTGCGTATAACCGTTTTTCAACCAATGCTGACCGTTTGGCGACGCGTTATGAAACCTTTATGGATGATTTCACCTCGGTTTTACAACGTCAGGCGCATATCACGATGGTCGAGGAAAAATAATGGCGCGTAGTTCAAAACGACGCCCAATGGGCGAGATTAACGTCGTGCCTTATATCGACGTGATGCTGGTGTTACTGATTATTTTTATGATCACCGCGCCGCTCATTCAGCAAGGCGTAGAGATAGAACTACCCGAAGCAAACGCAAACCCGGTCGAAGACAATAATATTCCACCTCTAGTGGTTAGCGTTGATAAGCAAGGGCAGTATTTTTTGGATGTGGGTGAAAATACCGATCAACCCGTGTCAACCGAAACCTTGCAAACGATGGTAGCCGCCGTTTTGCGCAATCAACCAACAACAGCCGTGATGATTCGTGGTGACAAGGGCGTGGCCTATGGCGAAGTAGTCAGTGCGATGACTGCGCTACAAGCCGCTGGCGTGCCCAGTGTTGGTCTGCTCACCGATCCAGGCAACTAGCGACCTTAATCATGCTTGAGATATTTAAAAAACACCCCAAAGCTAGTATTTTGTCGCTCGTTTTTCATTTGTTGCTGGTTGTATTTTTTATCTTCGGAGCAGACTTTAGCGATGATGAGCTTAAAACAAAACCAGTCGTCAACATCGTTAAAGCAACGGTAATAGACGAATCAAAAATTAAAGCCGAGGCCGAAAAGCTAAAAAATATAGACCGTCAAAAGAAGCTACAAGAAAAAAAGCAACTCGATGAGTTAAAAAAGAAACGTCTGGATGAAGAAGAAAAACAGGCGGACCTTAAAAAACAGCAAGAGCTAAAGAAAAAAGAAATCGAACAGCAAGAATTAGCCAAAAAAAAACAGGATGAGGCAGCTAAACTAAAGAAACTAGACGATGCGAAAAAGAAGCAGCAGCTAGAGAAAGACAAA
>TARA_R110002074_G_scaffold1263_1_pt1 | contig 34291 bp, 35 predicted proteins | sample TARA_R110002074 | Tara Oceans TARA_R110002074 (sample SAMEA4397215) | marine metagenome | biome: Polar Biome; feature: [MIX] marine epipelagic wind mixed layer (ENVO:01000061); material: water (ENVO:00002006), including particulate matter (ENVO:01000060) such as... | depth 10-100 m | reverse complement strand
ATATTGTCAAATGTAACTCCAAGTATTTTAATACTCTCAGTAAGAGTTAATCCAGCATAGCTGGCGCTCTCCCCAAATAATGCAGGATCTGCCCCGTTGGAGTCTAATGTGTCTATAAATGAAAAATTATCATTTTTATTAGGGGGCATCTTATGATGCCGAACTTTTTGACCCTTAATATCTCCTGCAGAGAATAAATCCCCCTGAGTGCCAACAGTAACTACATTAAAATCATCTGTCTCTGGGTATACTTCATCTTCATTTTCCCAAAAACTCATTTCAGAACTGCTCTCAGATAATATATATTGTGTATCTGTAATTTGATGCATTTTAGCATCAGGATATAGGGCTTGCATTTCTGATAAATGCATAGCAACCTCAGTAATACTATTTTGTGCAGCATTTGCAGTTGTTAAGGTGCTGTTTTCTCTTACAGTAGTTGCACCACTAGACACTCTAGGAAGGTCTTTAGCTACTCTACCTGGGATATGATATGCATATGTTTCTGATCCGTCGTTGAGAACAAAAGAAATGTAAAATGCATATGTTTCAGAGCGTCTATACCCCCTGTTTTTGTACGAGAGTTTAACGTCTTTATAGCCTTTACGAACGTTAGACCCAAAAAACCCATCATTCAGGGTGTCTTTTTGTAAATTCCTATAAGTCGTAAAGTCATTAGTAAATGTGTTATCACCGTTAAGATGTGCATATCCCTCGTTTAGTACAATCGTATGGATTCTTTTAGGGTCAAATCTGGGAACAGTAGTTGCCGTTGGGATAACAGAAATGTTATTAGCAAATCGTTGATACCCAATATCTCCCCTAGCTCTAAGATTAGATACATATAATCTATTATCAAGTTGAACAAATGATTTTGCAGTTTCATATCTAACAGAATCAATAACCACTTCTGATATGGCAGCTGATGCCACTTGTTCTAACCCAGTATATGTTAAGTCTAAAGATGTATGAGAACTTCCTGATTCGGCTTCTGGTATTTTTACAACCTCTAACTCATACGCAAACTCACTCCCTTCCTGATTTATACCTCCCCCAAATCTTTGTATAATTACAGGGCGTACATGTGTATAATTAGATGGGACAGGAATAGCCACAGACCATGTAATAGATTTATTGGATTGCGATCCCTGTGGGTCACCTGTGATAGTTTCTGTTGGGATAGCATCTTCTTGTTCTGTTACAAGATGTACAGGATTAGATGTAGCTAAATAATTAGTTCTATTTAAATCTTCATCCACATAAGCTAGCGCCAAGTGATATGTCCCACTAACAACCCCACCTCCCTCTTCTATTCTAATATCTCTAAACTCAGGAATAAATCCTGCGTTCATGAATAAATCTAATTTCTCAACTGTATAGTCCCCATTACTATACAGTCTTGTGGCATTTGAGGGAATCTGTCGAGTTATATTAATAACTCTAGGAGGATTATAATCACTAATATATTCTATCCCTGTAAATTCATCTGTTGTCTTTACAATGTAGTTGTCTGTAAAGTATACCAGTATATTCCCGTTGACATCAATTTTAGATGTAGCCTCAATGGTGTTGGAGGTTTGAAAGTTAAGTGCCGAATTTCTATAAATTATAGTATTTTGAGAAGACGCTGGATCTATTAAAGAGATTGCACACGTATCATTACTTTGAAATGTATAATTAAAAAAGAGTACAATTCTCCCATCGTTTAAAGGGCACTGCCCTATAACGTTATTTATGGTAAATCCCCCTATATTTGTAATAGCTGTAGTTCCCTGCTCATTAACTACAGCCCCTTTTTGGTAGTATAAATTCGCATTCAGAGCGTCACGGTATGTTCCCTCTGGTTGGTCAACCCGTTCTGGGTCCTTCACCATACCTGCTATAAACTTTTTCATTTTTAATTATTAATGTCTGCAAGCCATGCTTTACTTGGTTGGTGTGGGCGCTAAACGCAAATATAGTAAATTATACCTAAAATTAACTAAACCTATTAATATGCGCGTTATAATTTTGAGTTACTTCTGTTGCAGATAACACCTTATTGTACACTTTTGCTGAAGCTATGTTTCCTCCAAGGGGTCTTCCTGTATCATCTCCTCCTAACTTAAATCCAGAGTTATCGATTAAGGTTCCAGTAAAACTGGTGGTGCCTACAGAAGATCCGTTAACATAAAGTTCTATTTGGCTACCAGAAAATGTTCCCACAACATGGTTCCAGGCGTTTCGTGTCCCATTGGCGGGTGATGTACCTATCCTAATAATACTGTTAGAGGTATTTACTGCTACCCAATCAAACCCGAGAGCAGTGCCTATATCCCAATAAAGAAGAAAAGAACGGTCAGCCTGAGGACTTCCAAACCGACCAAAAACGGTTTCATCTGAGCTGTAACTTGTTGGGTAAACCCAAGCTTCCAGTGTAAAAGCGCTAAGGGTTGATACGTTGATTCCTGGCACGTTAACGTAATCATCACTGCCGTCAAAGTCAATGCTGCCCCCATTCCCAGAATCGAACGTAGGGCCGTTAGTCAGCGTACCGTCATTGCTTCCAATCAAGTCGCTCCACGTAGTCCCGCTACCAGGGTAACTCTCACTATTCCCTGCGTCTACATAGAATACCAACCCATCGGTAACTATGCTCTTATTCTTTATCGACGTTCCGCCTTTTATAGTAATCCCCATTTAGACTTCATCTGCGTCAGGGTCAATCCACTCCACTCCAATAAGAGTAGAGAGTGCCTCAACATGTGAATACTCCTGAGACTTGGTTGTAAGAGCTGCTACAGAAGTAGGCTGAGCGCCATCATACTTTACAAAACTCTGAGTCCCTGCTACATTCTTTCTAAGCGTATCTGCAGATGTCTCCATCACCTCAGAAAAATCAATAGTGCCGACTTCTGAGAGATCAAAGATTATATAGTGCCTATTTTCAAAAGCCATTTTACTCTGGGAGTAATGAATTGATAAATGCAATGTCTTGAGCATTCAAATTTCCATCTGTGTCATGACTTAATTGCATGCCCGCTAGACACGCGTCGCTGGATTCTATTCCCTGAATATGCTTGCACATTACTTCCGCTCCTGTGATCGCAATTACTGCGTCGATTTGTTCTTGTGTATATCCCATTATCCAATAATTGTGTCTGTGTTGACTACAAACTGACCAAATATCCCGAAGTCTGTTTCCTCACCTGCAAAACTACCTGTATCAGAGCCGAGCAATCTGACATACCCAGTCTTATCGTTGGCGCTTCGACGCATTTGGAACGAAGCAATCGCTGGAACTGTTCCCGTGAATTGTATTTGGTAGTAGTTGTTTGCGGCGGATGATAGAGGCCACCATGCGTGTGTACCTGTGCTTCCGTCCATCCCCTTCCACGCGGCGTAAGAGGTGTTATACACATGACCTGTCAACACCTCCATGTCGTTGCTCGATGGCCCTGTGTTTGAAGTCATGTTTGCAGCGGGATGACGCGCACCTGATGCCCCTGTGCCTTCCCAAAGCGACAACTCTGTGAAGCCACCCCATTGGGTCGTGGCAGCTCCGGTTTCTGTAACGACAACGAACCGAAGATATTCAAATTCAACTGCAGTCACATCATAGGTTGCTGTAGCTGCCGCACTCTGAATGTAGTCTCCAAATTCTTGAGCCCTTACAGAAACCGTTCTAGTCCCGCTAGCAGCATTGCTATCAACAAACGTCATAACTCCACTGACGGTATCACTCCCCGTGTCTAAAAGATGATCTACTGTTGAGTCAGCTACTGTTGTGGTTGCGCCTACGACAGATACTACAGAGTAGTTTGGGTTTGTGTAGGCGGTAGCGTGATTACTGACCGTTACTGTTACAGCCCCAAAAGTTCCTCCAGTAACGGAGATAAGTGGAGCTGTAGAAGCCGCTCCCCCACCTGAGGGAGCATCCTGACCGTTTATTGAAGCTATATCTGCCATGTCTATTCCATTAAAAGTTGTTATATCGGGCATTACGCAAGAACTATGAAGTCGCTAGACGGATTGAACCAAATTTGACCATTAGTACCATCAAGACAGTAGCCTACGACACGAACTACATCATCTTCACTTGCTGGGGGAGCGCTAGTTATATGCCCCGCAACCTCTCCTACATACAGCTCATCTCCCGTAACCTCTGTACCTTCAATCGCATCTGCATGCATAGTGTAAGTACCTCTTAAAAGCATTCCGTTAGTATCCGATACCGCACCTAGCGCTATGGCTAAAAGACATGCTCCAGAAGTGGATGCTGCGGTTGCATTAGCAGGTGCCCAATTACCAGAAGAGTTAAAGTAGTATAGATCTCCTTCCGTCATGCCAGTAGTAGCTCCAAACTTTACAATGTCCCCTTGATAAGAGAAGTCTGTATTAGCAGTCTTTTCGAAAACAATGGTTTTTAGCTTATCTATTGTAACCCCTGAAGAAGAATTCACAGAGAGCTTAGATACCCCAGAGATATCGTTTACACTAAATATGACCCCTGAAGTTGTGGTATTTACCTCAAAGAGATCGTTAGTACCGTCGTGGATCTTAAAAGTGTCAGCAGTACCAGAAGCATCAAGCTCAACATCGAGATTGTACCCATTGGTATCAATCGTCCTATTGGCATCAAGCGTTTGATTAACGGTTCCTATGCCTCCTACACCTGTAATATCCGAGATTAAAGCTACAGTACCTGTATTAAGGGGTAGCGTAAGAACATGACTAGCATTACTGTAATCAGTAGGTGTAGCTATAACTAAAGTAGCCGAACCATTATTCGAGGCTTCATAAAAACGTATAGCTCCAGAGGTGCTTGCAGAAGATCCTTTAAAATTTAAGTACCCTTGCCCCTGAGTAACGTAAGCGGAAGACTCTACTGCATCAGTTCCATTTCCTATTAAGACCGCATTGTTTGCAAGAGTAGTGGCTCCAGTACCTCCTTTAGCTACCGTTACAGTATCTGAAAGAGTGGACCCAGCTGCAGTAACCGTAATAGCTGCAGTTCCATCAAAGTCAACCCCATTGATAGCTCTAGCTGTGGCAAGTGCTGTAGCCGTTGCCGCAAGAGTTGCAGTTGCAGCTAAACCTGAAGTAGCTTGATTGCCCGCAGTATTTACTCCTGGCAAATCTATGTTAGCACTGCCATTAAATGAAACCCCTCCTAGTGTCCTAGCAGTAGTTAAAGTAGCCGCACTCCCAGTTGTATTCTGGTTAAGAGTGGGGAATGTACAATTTGTCAAAGTCCCCGATGCAGGTGTCCCTAACGCGGGAGCTACCAAAACCATCCCACTAGCCATCGTTCCTTGCGCTACTTGAGCGGCAGGCAGAGCTGTTGCATTTGTTAAAACTAACGCTGAAGGAGTTCCTAAAGCTGGAGTAGTTAGAGTAGGACTTGTTAATATCTTATTAGTTAATGTTTGTGTTTCAGTTAATTGAACAATATTACTATTCGTAATAGATGCAATTTTAGTCGCTGTATCAGCATTCCCAGTCAAAGGCCCTGAAAAAGAGTCAGAAGTTACCGTGCCGTCAAAATAAGCGTCTTTAAGCTGTAGAGCAGCACTGCCAAGATCTATATCATTAGTTGTGACTGGGAGTATAGCTCCATCAGTTAACACTATTTGATCCGTGTCCGAAACCCTAAAGAATATTCTATTGTCTGTTGTGCCGAAATCAATTAAGTTATGTTGATCTCTACCAACTTTTAAACCCGCATTAGATATACTGGTTATAGTTGTTTGACCTACTGCAAGAGTTAATGTAGCATCACCACTGGTAGCCCCACCAGTCAAACCATCCCCCGCAACCACAGAAGTTATGTCCCCACTTCCACTGCTTACTGCTGCCCACTTTAATCCTGAAGCTTCACTGCTATCAGCAGTAAGTACATAATCATTTGTCCCTACAGCCAAAGCTACTGGATCCGTAGTTCCATCTCCAGCAAGTATAGACCCCTTCGCAGTTACATCTAAAGCCGTGACTGCCCCAGTACCACTTCCAAGAAGTACATGCCCATCTGCTAAAGATGTAGTTCCTGTTCCTCCCTTTGCAACCGTAACGGTATCTGAAAGAGTAGAACCTGCGGCAGTAATTGTGATGGCTGCGCTCCCATCGAAGTCTACCCCGTTAATAGCCCTTGGAGTAGTAAGAGTGGCTACTGATGTAACAGGATTAGACCATCCTAAATTCCCGTTTCCATCTGTGCTTAAAGTCTGAGTATTTTGCCCTACAGTAGCGGGCAATGTGAAAGTTATATTCCCCGCTAAAGCTGCAGCCCCTCTGAAAGTAGTTACACTAGTACCATTATTCGACGCTTCTAAAAAAGCCACCTGACCCGCCCCAGTACTAGAACTCCCTTTAATATTGAATTCCCCCGTCAAATCTGTAACAATTCGACCATTAGCTTGTCCTGTGAGAACTAAACCAGTTGTAGCAACTTCCGATCCTGAATTTCCAGCCGCTACTTGAAAAGTTAAAGTACCCGGACTGCTTTCATCTGCAGTAAGCTTTGTATTTGCACCTGCTTGTAAAATGGCAGTTGAGGTAGTAACTTTTACTTTACTTGAAGTTTCATCTTTAGCGTCAGTAACAAAAACTCCCCTATCAGTAGAATCTGTTTTAATTGCATTTTGCAATAATGTAATATTGGCATTAGAGGTAGTAATGGATGACCCAAAATCTGTAGAGAACCCAAAATAAGAACTCCCATTAAGAGACGCCACTACATTGGCAGCAGATGAATTAATTGCAGTAGAACCATTTTTTTGAACTAGGGATGCAATAGGAAGACTTTTCACTATAACTTCTCCATCCTCTCCTACAATTTTAACATTACTAGTATCTACAACAGAAGCTGTAAGGTACCCATCGGCAGGGAACATCCTCGTAGCAAGCGTTTTCAAATACGTAGGACGCTTATCACTAATTGTAACTACAGGGCGTATAACAACCTTACTGTTTTCCGTGTATATAGCAAATTTCCCCATATCTAATTAGTGCATATTAATTGTAGTTATTGCAGGTCTGGTCTCTACTATAACATCTTTAACTTTGAAGGACACATTCCCTTGTTCAGATTCAAAAAAGATTTCAGTTTTAATATCATCTATATAATTAGTAGATGACACTACTAAACTCATGTCCCAATTTTCATGTGTTCCTGCAGCAGAAGCAGAAGTGTAATTAGGGTGCACTAGAATATCAGCTGAGGTAAATGTGAAATACCCCGTAGTAGAATTACTATTACCTATGGACGTATCCGACACCCCTGCTCCCCCATTTGCACGTAAATAATATAACTGATCATAAGTGGTTCCATTTTGCATAGTCACTAAAACTCTAGCCAAGCAAAACAACAAGTCATCGGCTGAGAAATTTACCTCTTCTAAATTCACCTCAATATGAAAAGTTTTCGGCGCAAAATTAGGAGTTACAGTACTACTTGAAATATGTTCTTGATTCGTTAATGTAATATAATGTGCTCCAGAACTTGGAGCAGCAACAGAAGTAAATCCATGTACACCTCCAGAATTTACAGAAAAAGATCCAGGGACATTAAATGTTGTAAAATCACTTAAAGCAAATGTAGTAGCAGAGTTTGCCGTAGGAGTTGCTAGAGTTGGAGTTATAGCAGCAGAACTGTCACTTGCTCCTGACATCAGTATATAACTACTGTTCCAAGCGTTCGACCCTGACTGGTTCCCAAAGTCTCCCAGCAGCTGAATCATATCAAAGATTGTAACAGCCCCATCTCCATTGTAGTCCCCAAATACCCCAGAGCTCCCCGCTTCAAGTCCCCCTATAGAAGTAATAACCCCCTCATTATGAGCATCATTGCCTAGTCTAGTTATAATAGCTACAGTCAATTCTTGTAGAGTAAAACTTCTCGTTTTATTATTGACAGTATCATACCCTGCAAAAAAGAAATTTTCATTCGCAGTTTTCTCTAATTCTAAAGCATCTAAAGCTGTAATAGTTTCATACTGTTCAAAATCTTGAATCAGTTCTGTCCAATTAGACATTTGATTACGAGTACTGCTTGAAGCACTCCCCGGAACTACTGTCTGTGCTAAGTAAACAGCGTTACCTCCACTCGCGCCAAGCTTTGCATCTGTAACTGTAATAAGCCCTCCCGACTCTGTAATCAAAGGATGGTTAGTGTTAGGATGCACATAGTTCGTAGCAACAGAAGTATGAAAAGGGAGTTTTGCTACATTAATTTGATTATTCCCTGTAGCACTAGCATCAATCGAAAGAGTGCTCTTTACATCCGAGTTCCAATATATTTTTAGCGCCGGAGATGTTCCAGCCACCCCATTATAAACACCTAGGATATTTTGTCCATGCGCATTAATAACTGGGTAAGCAGTATTATTATTTTCAATAACATCAGCTAGTTTTATCGCCATCGTCTTTGAGTATTAAATAATCCATGGCAACTAACAATATGTTAGGCTCAATTGATAAATTTCCATCATCAACAAGAGTAACTTTTTTAAGACGGACCTTTTGCTCTTCGTTTAGTAATTCCTCTACTTGAACTTTAAATTCAGCAGCGAGTTCATCGCTTACAGTAGGATTACCTTCTTCATCAAGAACTGCTTTGTCTTGTAAAGTTTTTATATAAGTTTTACGGCTTTCTTCAAAAGTCTCTACAAGTGGTTGCAGTTTATTGATATTTTGTGCAATAAGCCAACTACTCTTTAAAGGTAGACTTGTGGTGCTAAGCTTTTGAAATGCTTGGTAGATATTGATACAGTCGTTTAATAACATGTTGTGAGGTTTGATTCTATTGCAAATATATGAATTATCCGATTACAATAATATCATAGGTTTCATTGTCTACAGTTTTCCCCAACATCACACGCACAGTGTTTGCATCTTCAGGAGTGTACTTACAGTATACAGGCACTGGAGTACCTGCAGGACTTTTAACCGCAACTACAAAAATCGATTCTGTATTCAAATTATGCTTTACAGGATACCCATTTAATCCCGCCGTATCAGGGGCAAAGTTATTTGCATCACTGCTGCTTGTTATAGTAATACTACATTTAGATACTGCTCCAAGAGATCGTACGGCTTGAGCATTTACCTCATCGTTTACACTCATAGTGGTTGTTCCCCCTGCTTGATCTACTTGAGTGTTAGTATCAGTTGCAGCAAACTTCAATGCTGCAACGTTATCAGCACTTCCTACTGCACCAGTAGAACTATCCGTATGTCGCGTAAACTTAAACAAGTCATTTGTGCCATCATAAGTCATAGCTGCCATCTCATCTAACGTGTCAGCAGCACTTGTACTACGACCAAACCGGAATCCAGAATTGGTAGTGTAATCGCTAATGGTTCCCGCAACGTTAATGTCCAAGAACGTGTCCTGGAACGTAACGATAGTCGCTTCTTGAGAAATAAAGTCTCCAGTAACAGTAAGAGTGCCTCCTACAATAACATTACCCGTTGTAGTAATAGCAGCTGCCCCAACAGTACCTGTCAAAGTTGGGGAAGCAGAAAACACTACCTTACCAGTACCAGTCTCATCACTAAGTACTCCTAATAATTGTGCAGATGTAGTAGCCGCAAAAACACCTAAGTGATTCGTTGTAAGAGCTACTGCAGTATTCCCTGCTAGGGCCGTATTCGAAGCAGTCCCCAAAGCCAATGTTGAGTAACCTGCACCAGCATGGTTCCCCCAGCTGTAAGCTGAGTCCCATTGTCCTACCTTAGCATCAGTAATGGTATTGGTCCCCATATCAATGGACTCACCGTTAGCATCTAGCTGTCCCCCAAGCTGTGGTGCAGTGTCTTCTACTACATTGCCTAGACCTCCTGTATTAACAGTAGCCCAAGCATAAGCACTTCCAGTCCACTTTAGGTACTGACCGCTACCTGCACCGCTTTGATTTAAATGAGTATTTACACTAGCATCTGTGTAGTGCGCTAAGTCAGATATCTGAGACTCTGTTATAACCAGAGCTGCTTGATGCCCTGTAACGTCTCCCTGTGTGACAGTATATCCTGTGATGTACGTAGCGGTATCTAAAGTCCAAGTGTCAGCGGCAGTCTTTTTGAGGAGACCAGCAGTCCCCGCCAGGGCTGCAATAGCTCCTAAATCCGGATCATATGCCTGAACATCAACCCCAATTTCTAAACCCGTTTGCTCTTGAAACGTACCCTCATTGGTTATAGTTAACCCAGCAAGATATGCTAATCCAGCATCATACGCTTGAACATCAACCCCACTCTCTAAGTTTAATAATGTTTTAATTTCACCTTCTGTAATACCCGTAGCTAATACAGGTGTCCCACTATTATCTTCAATTGCAGGAGCCGTTCCACCCACCTCGTCCCAGTCAGAGGCTGTACCCCACGTCCCTCCCCCAAACTTGTATAGAGTTGTACCCACTATAGCTAGGTATCCATCGACCTGTAGACTCTCATTCAAATCGTCTCTGTTGACCGTACCTCCCGTTATAGCATCGAAAAAGCCAAAGCCCTTTGTCTGGTTCCCAGTGGCGTCAATAAGAACAGCATTGGGATTGTTGTTTTGAAGGAAGTCTGGAAATTTAACTGCCATATCAGAAGTCTATTGTAAGATTTGCAGTTGTCGAAAACGCTTGAGTGATATTGCTTCTTTTAAAATAGTAGGCTATGGTTACCCCATATTGGTTTACGATACTAAATTGCTGGTCAGTTTGAAATGCATCTATAACTTCTGTTGCCCCTTGAAGAATAGAGCCTATAGTAGTGAAACTTACTGGGTAAATAATCCAAGTGTAGTTTCCCGCTGTATTTGTAGCTGTGTTCCCGCTAACGGAAAGATTGCTTGAGCTTTTTATATTGTCGTATCCGCCCGTAACGTTAAGACCTTCATAAAGAGTTTGTGCGGCAGCTGCGTCAGCTAAGGTTGCCGTACTCGAAGCACCAAATTTAACTCTATACAACCAAGATAAAGATTTTGATGCAGTTATAGTCACATTGCTTTCCCCTTCGCTATCCGTGGCTTCAACAAGATACGAGACAGAACTGGCCGTTCCAGGGTCTTGTGTATTCGCAGACAGGGTTACTGGGGAGCCAGTATCTGATATGCCTGTCTGTACAGAAGAGCCCCCAATTTTAAACACAACTGAAGTATCTCCTGTTTGGGATGTGTCAGCAATACTAAATTTGAATCCATCAACCTTAATGCCTTGACCTACTTCTTTACTACCTAAACTAGAAACATAAGTGGTTGTCCCATAAGAGCCATTACTGCCTGTTGCTTGGAATGCAGCCTTTATGTGCGTAAGGGATATACTTGTTACATTATACATCTCCAACATATCCCTTAGCACCGCCTCTAGGCTAGTGCCAGAAGAAATGGGTGTGGTCATGTGGGCGAAGGAGGGGTCAGCATTCGAGATGGTTATCGCGGAGCTTAACGATCCACTGTTAGCGTCAACGTATGCCTTAATTGATTGTTGTGTAGCAAGATGTGTGTCACTATTTGAGCCCATCGCATCTTCATCCTTTACTGGAACAACAAAATCTATGTTTCCATCAGTATCATCATAGGTAACGGCTATAAATGTTTCGTCACCATCTAGCATTCCCCCAACATAATCCTCTACTTCTTCTTGAGTAAGGGTACTGCCACTTCCCGAGGCTGTTTCCCAGCTATAAGTATCACTAGAATATTTTAAGAATCGATCATTTATAGGAGCAGGGATGTCATCTAATTCCTCTAGATTATGAGGAGTAGTTAAAAAGAAAGCATTAAGTGCTGTTACAACATCGTCTATATTTCCTGCCCATACACTATTGTCAGATTTTAAAATTGTAGCATGAGCCAGTGCCCCAAATACTTTTATGCCTTTTGATATAGTTTCAAGATTTATAGCGCCTGCCTCCTTAACAGCACGAAGATTCCGAGTAGCGAATTCCCTAGTTCCAAGAATTGTACTTAAATCCGAAGAATCTACAGTAATAACTACATGCTTACCACCCTTTGCTTGAACTTTAAATCTGTCGGCCATTACTCAATTTTAAGGGTTCCGGCGCTTATCGATACAGAGGTCAGTGCTGCATTTGATTGTACAGGGATTCTAATAAACACATTTGCAGATTGAATACTCCCAAACAGAGATGTTTCATCTCCTTGTATTTGTGTAGTAGCATCAGTAAGTGAGTATGTTGTAGTTCCCACAACAGTTTCTTGCCCTGTTGCATTATTAACCATAACTACTTCTACATCTAAAGTAGACGTAGCGGCAGTACCAAGATCTATAGTATATGCATACGTCAAAGTCATAGAAGAGGTTACACCAGTAAGTAACCATTGTGAAGTACCATATGTGATTACAGATGTACCTTCAATTATACTAAATTCATCACTTTGTGGATTGTTAAGTATAGTGAGAGGATCACCTCCTGCGTCAATGCCTACTGGTGTAGTAGTAGTGGAACTCCAAGCCACACTAGTAGTTCTACGAGTGAGATTTGTAGCAGCACTCTTAGTTGGGATTTTATTAGCGATAGCATTACTCTCAACAAGTTGTGTAGAGGAATTTCTATCCAAAGATTCTCTTCTCCCAAGTCCTGCAAATCCTTCTGCGTGCCTATTAATATTAGGGACAAGCCTAACCCATTGATTCATAAATGATTCGTAATCATCTATGTCTGGGTAGTTAGCTGCGTTTCTAGCTTGAGTGCAGTAATATTTCCACTGTCCTTCTGCAAACTCATACCCAATCCCGTTCTGAGAAGGGGTCATATTCCCCAATAACATCTTTTTGTAGACGTACCAGAACATAGCTTCTTTAAAGCTAATATCATCTGGGATTAAGGGATAGCAATCATCATCTAGTGGGAAAGCCATGTAACTAAGACAGATCTTACTTGTAGAGAATGATGTTTTTATTTTATCTGCCTCAATATAATAACAACGCTCTGTAACCTTATTGTCGTTTACACAGTCAAGACAGTCCGCAGTTTTAGGGAAATTAGTTGTACACTTTGTTAATACGGCTACATCATCACTTTCCCCGAATTGATTTTCTAATACTTGTAGTCTAGAATTTATCTCGTTAAGTGTGTAGTTAGAAGCTGATTGCCCATTTACTATGTTATCAATCTGTTCTAATAACGTATCTATTTGTTCAGAGATAATTATAGACTCTGCAGTTTCATTAATAGCTACTTGATTGATATAAAATAAATCATTAGGAAGAGCAGCCTTATAGTCCGCCATGCTTAAAACACAAGTTTTTGTTTCAAGTTGAGGCGCAGACCCAATATGCTCTAGAGCTTCCCCGATCCATTCCACGGCATCATCAATCCAGTTATCTGTATTCGGGTTTATATCCCTGAATACTTTACGGATGATGGTTTTACTCGATGTTGTCTTATATATTGCCATGCTTCTTGAACTTGAGATATGCTAATTCGTCTTCTTTCAGGAGCTTAGTTAACTTTTCTTTGTTCCCCTTTATTCCTCGGGTGGGGGTAAACCTATACGCAGTTTTATTAGGGATTTTACATCTATGCTTTTCCCAGTGGTATTTACAATACCAGGGATCAGTGTAGTATATAAACCATTTCTCTCCTTCAGGGTTGTCCTCAGAATATAAAGTCTTTCCTTCAGCTATAAGCTCTTGTTTGTACTTATTGCTTTCCCACCAATCTATTGTGGGCTTAGAAGGATTGCGTTCAATTCTACGAACAGAAAGATTTGAGAGATTATTTTTCATATTGAATACACTTCCTTCAAGGATAGAGTTTATGGCCTCAATATTAAATCTTTCGCAGATCTCCTTAAACAATTTCTTGCTTATGGGGTTTTCTACAGATTTAGTATACTGTCCATATATATCCTTAAAAGTATGCATTCTTATTTCAGTTTGTTCTGAAGTTTAGTAACACGCTTTTTAATTCTATCAGCTTTACGAACTGCTCGCTTACTTCTTCTGTCTACGGGCTTTTTAGATACTGGCTTAAGATCTGCAATAATTTTCTGCACCTTACTTACAGCCCCCATTCCTGATCCCCCAGACGGTGAAATCTTAGCTTTAGGAGTAGCTTTTTTGGCTGTGGTGGTTGTAGTTTTCTTTTCTTTTAGAGTAGGTTTAGGAGCAGGTGAAGGAACAGATTTTACAACACGAGGTTTCATTGGTGTTTCGTCAGATCTTGGAGTTACTGTTTTCGCTTTATGACGTTTTGCCAATTCTGCTTTACTAATTCCAGCTTTTTTAGCATCTGCAGTTGGGTTATGAGTACCATAAGTATCCATATTCCAAGCACGAGCTTTATCTTTAATAGCAGGATCTAAATCAGCATATGTTTTAGTTCCTGACTTTTTCTTTACTGAAGTGGTAGTTTTAGACTTTATAGTCCCGTCCTGATTTTTAGCTGAAGAGCCTTGACCTTGATTTTGTTTCTTCTCCCTTGCACCTACTTCTGTCTTTTTCTTACCAGTAATTACTACTTCTGGTAATACAGTATTAGGTTTTTTAGCATATGGATTTGCATTTATTGCGTCATTGGATCCGGCGGCTCGACTTTTATGATCTAGAGCAGGTTTTCCATATGTTACCTCCTTGTTGGGCTCAATAAAGCTATTTTTTGCTTTAGCCTTCTTCGCGGCCGCTGCTTGGGCTGCAGCTTTTTTAGCTGCATTTTTCTTCTCCTCCTCTCTCTTTGCAGTTGCAATTTGAAGCGAGAGTCCCCATTTTTTAGGGGGTTTTGATTTTGGTGTGGGCATAACTTTTAAGTTAGTATTATTTATTTTTATTTAACATGCTGTATACGCAACAACCTTACCTGAGCTAAGTGTAACAGTTGTGAAATTTCCAAAGAGTGTTACTCCTGCAGGAAAAGTAGTACCATCCATGCCTGAAATACTCCCAGTAAGAGTAGTAAACACAGCGTTTGTAATTATTGTAATAGCCACGAAGTTACCAGTAGTTACAGTTGCGTCTGCAATAAGCTGTCCTCCGCATTTTCCAATGCCGGATTCTAGTGCTTTAGCTGTTTTGTTAGCTAAAATGTCGGAGTTAGTATGATATGCCATAGTTTTTAAATTAAAGCGTAAAAATTACGCAGGCTGAGTATCTTGTTGTTTGTCGTTTTCGGAGTCCACTAAGGTACTAATTAATAGCTTAAGTTCTCCATTAATTAAACTGGATGTTATTAGTGCAATCATATCTGCAGGAATTGGGAATGCGGAATCTGCATCATAGCATGCACCTTCACAACTCTTAATTCCAGCAAGTTCTTCTGGATCTTCAAATACACCTCGCACATTAATTTTTTCTATCCCTTTTGGGTTATAGATATACATGTAGTCTTCTATCATATATGCCTTAGGATTATTAGCTGTGTATTTATCTGCAGAAAGCCATGCAACTTCATATGGCTCTATAATAGGGATACGTCCCAACCCAGTGATGTCCCCAACATGAGTAATTGCATCTCTGAAATTAAATCTCACGGTGCGTGGTATTTTTATTTTAGTTCTGTATACAGGGCACTCTACTGTAAATGTGCACGGGCATTTGCTGGCATCTACTTTCTCTAATGTCAAACACCCCAAGTCTTGCTCTAGGTGTCTCGTTATAAGTCCATTGCGAGCAAAATCTCTGCGAATAAACATCGCACGATAATGCTTAATATTGAACTTAATCTGTCCAATAGATAGATTCTCATCATTGTGGGATCTGCCTGCTCGTAAGAGATTTAGCAGATTGTATGAAATTTCATTCAGTGTCATTGAATTTACTCTTTACTGTCAAAAGCTCGGAACACTTTTCGTACTCTTCACCTTCTTCAAAATATTCTATTACGTCATCTATAATTAACTCTACTGTCTCTGGTTCTTTGGGGTCAAACGGAAGAAATACAATTCTACCTGATTCGGTTTCTCTTAGAAGAAATTCTTCTACAAGTACCTTTCCGGTTAAAATCATATACGCGTTTTCATAGGCCTCTCCAAGGATTTCTATTTCCTCATTGATGTCTATATCATCTTCGTATTCATCATTATATGGTAGATCATTAAACATTGTACTGATTATATCCTTCCATTCCCCGCGTCTTACTCCATATATAAGCTTGTCCTGTTCTCTTTGACTCATATCCCATCTGTTTGTGCCAAGAATCGTTAGGACAAATAGAAGGAATGAAACGGACTTTGATTCCTCGATATTCATTGACTTGTTCTTTGTGAAAGTGCCCACAGTGTGCTTCTCTATGAGAAGTAGCCGCAAACATCTCGGGTTGTTCAGTTGCCATGATTAAAGGAATGTTTTGAGCCTTCTCTTTATCACCATGAGTAAACATTAACATGTTCGTCCCATATTTATAATATTTTCTAGGCTCATTATTATTATTTACAGTTACAGAGTCGTCATTGCGAAACCAGCCCGCAACCACATCTCCGACATAATACATTCTTTCATAGTCGTGATTTCCAGAAATAACTATTACATCCACGGGGGCAATTCTTTTTAGATAATCTATAGTATAAACCATCAATTTCCAATAACCTCTGAAACTTTTTTTCCAGTCCATGTAATCTTGCTGCGGAGTGCCCTTTGTGGTTGTTTGCCGCATCCCCTCAGAATTAAGACCATCATTACCTATTGGTAATATAAATCGCTCTATTTCTAGCCCTGCTGCTTTTGCAACTAGATTTTCTACAACCTTTATGTATTCCTTTTCCTGGAAATCATGAGGCATTGGTTGGTCCACTAACTTACCGTAATGGATATCTGGGAGAGATATTTCATATGCAATCGGATCATCAAGCTCTTTATATTCCTGTTTAGGATATATAGGAGCATAATCTTGTGCAAAGTCTTTTATCTCGTCTCGTATAGTGTCGATGTCTGGTCCATCTGCTGTAACTATGGAGTATCTCATATCTCCTGTAGCAGTTTGCCAAAACTTTACACTTGATACAGATGCCTCATTAATGCCATGAGTTCTAAGAAACTTTTGTAAACTAGAACCCTCTACAACATCTTCTCTGTCGAGTGTGTTAATAGAGGCATTTTCATTCCTAAGCTCTTGCTTTACTCGAGCAAGCACTTCAGTGGCAAGGTCGAGAGGACAGTCTAATCTATGCGCCAAAGCCCAAGGACCTTTTTTAAGATACCCGGGCTTTTCTAATAGAAACTGTCGTATTTCTTGTTTGACTCCCATCTCATACCACTATAGGTAAGAGCGGAACCATTTCTTCAGGAGTTACTTCTTCGGGAAGTTGGTCCTCTTTGATAGTTTGAAGGTTAACTTCTACAACTTGTTCCATAGTTTCTTCAAGTTGTTTTAATTGACCTTTCCGCTCTTCAATTAAATCTGCGTGCTCTTCTTCTAATTTTTTCATCCCCTCTGTATCCTCTGCTTCTGCAAGTCTGTGTGCCTCTCCTGAGACTTTAACAAACTCGTCTGACGGCTTAGCTATCTGTTCATACGTTTTTAGGACTTGTTCCAGTTCTTTTACATTTCGGGCTACGATCATTGAAAATCGTGCTCCTTTATGTTTTTTGACTGCATCCAGTCCTTTGTATAATTCGACAGCATCTGCCACTTTTATTTCAATTTGATTAAACATTGTGTTTGGGTTGGTTGGTTTGGGTATTAATTCATGACCATGAAATGGATCTTTCTAACTTGAGCAGTTGCGATTGTTGAAGTATTATTTGCAATATTAATTGTTGCACGGCTAGAAACCACACTCTGTAAAGATAGGTGTACATTGTCTTCATCTGCAGTGGTCGGGTTTAATAAAGTAAGCATTATGACAGAAGATGAAGTTATTTCTGTATTCTCCAAAACAAAGCTATGAACAGTGGTAGCGGCAATGCTTCCAGAAGCAAGAGTAATTACACCGGCAGACCCGTTACAAGTAACACTCGTAGTAAGATCAGGAGTTCCACTTGTTCCTTGAGTTACAGCTTTGGTTCCAGATGTCATAATCTTGTCCACAGTGGCCTCTGCCATAGTAGCATTCCCAAACGTTGGAGTATCACTAGTTTCCACATAATTCCCTTTTGTGAATCCTATAGTTAAGGTATTTGCAGAATTATCTTGAGTAACAGTGATACTAGCGCCAGCAGTTAAGGTTTTCATTTGGGGCCCAGATGTGGTCCCAACCACCAATTCTGCGTCTGCATCTAGAACAGTAGGTGCCACATTTGCTCCTGTAGCATCTGTAGTTAAAATACCTTTCCCAGTAAGAGATGACTTACCTGTTCCCCCATTGGCTATTGGAAGAATTCCTGATACATTAGTTGCAAGATTAACGGTAGTTAAATATGAAGCTAAAGACGTAGAAAGTAAATTAGCGACTGTTATGCTTTTTAAAGCAGGTGTACCACTTATGTCCCAAATAAGAAGTTCATCATCTACTGCTGCAGCAGCGTCAAGAAGTGTAGTATTTGGGATGTCAACAGCAAAAGTCAAGGCAGTAGCGCTTTCTGTTACAGCAACACCCTCCCCTCCGACGATATCTCTTTGACTAAGAGTACCGCCAGAGATAGTTTTAACCACTTCCGCTCCAGCACTTCCTAAAGTTGTAATTGTTTTTATCGCTGCAGATAATGCTGCAAGCTTCCTCGTTGTGGTTCCATCGTCAACGACGAGCCAGTCGGCACCGTCAAGTGCTGAGTAAGCAACTTCGGTAAGACTGTTTATAGTTACGTTAGCCATTATTTTAATATTTTTTGATGGTGTTTCCAGTTACCCCATCAATTGTTTGTGGGTGTACCAAAGTGTTTCCGCTCTGAGTTACGAACATGTATGTTACTGTAGGGGGAGTAGACGGAGTTCCTGCATTCCCAACTGTAACGGCAGCTCCTGTTTGAAGACAGTCTCTACACTCTCTTTCGACATAGTCGAGAAATACATTAATTATTTTCCACCCTGTTCTAGTGGATAAAGTTTCTTGAAGACAATGTTCTGTGTCTTTTAAGTCTTCTGAGTTTACCTGATAGTCTCCAAGTAGGTATGCAATAAGACTGAGTTTTACATTTTCACCGGTATCACAAGCAAGCCCCCCTACAATTTTTTTATAAAGGGCGTGATGTCTCCGGTCGATGCATGTACGTAATTGTGCAAGTTTATCAACTATGACTTGATTGTTGTCATATGTTCTAACTGTATTAGCCATTAGCACCCACATGCGCAAACCTCTGTACATAGAGAGCTTGCTTTGTTATACATATTTACAGCGTGGTCGTAGTTGCTTTCTTGTTCAGCAGCAAACTTCGCACCCTGTAGCATTAAATATACTTTTTCTGCCCTGAGCAGATCTTCTTTGCACTTGTCACATTTGCAAGCACATTCTATAGCTGAATCTACGAGCTTAGCTATACAGCAATCAATTTCACAAGACCCTATTGTGTATAGAGTTGTCATTAAGGTACTATCCGCATCGTTCTCATTGCTAATACCATCATCATCAAGGTCAATGTCTATATTAACACTATCGTGTAGCTCTACAGAGATAACACCTTTAAAGGCTGTTGTTGACGTAACAGTGAATGTTAATACATTAGAGCCAGTTTCAACCCATGTAGAATCAGCTTCAACTGTATATATCTGCACTGTTTTACTTTGATCATAGACATATATCTTTTCTATGCCTGTAATGGGGGTTATAGCCGCCCCAAATTGATCAGTCAAATCACTGTTAGCTATCCTCCCACTAACAGTTTTACAATTAGTAGAAACATTTAAAAATCTTACGTCTTCTGCGGATGCCATATTTATTCAATTTTAGATATTAAAAAGCCTGTAATATACAAAACCCTGCACTGCGCAAAGTTCTTTATTACAGGCAGTTGCAAGGACTGTAAGAGATAAGGGGGAGAGCCCTATTGCCCTCCCCATTACCTTAAGCATTTTACCAAATGTGCTTTATAGCAGTACCGCTTGTATACCCAAAAGTGGTATCCATAGTTCCGTCTGTACCAGTTGGTGCTGTACCATCAGTATGCGTAGAATAAATCACAATCTGATTCAAATCTCCTGCAGGAGCAATTCCTGTAGCAGAAGGCCAGTTATGTGTATATTCAATTACAAGCTTGTCATACAATTCAGTCGCGTTAGTGTATGTAGCCATATTCTGAGGAATGTACATTCTGTTGAAGTTGCCGTACCGGCCTCTGCAACGAATTTCATCTCCAAGAACTTGCCAATCATTACCAACTCCCAAAGTACCTGCAGTTGCAGTTGCTATAGTTGTAGAAGCAACATCATCAGTTTCGTTCCAAAGAACCATATCAAATACGACTCCTGCATGACGTGCTGTCCAAGTATCACCAGCTGTAGTAGTAGAGCTCTCGTCTACTAGTTTATTCAACAAAGCATGACCTTCAACTGCAGTCTTAATTGCTGCACTAATATTAGCAATAGTAGCTGCGGTAGTTAGTACTTCCACAGAAATTACTTTATGATTTGTTGCATTGAATGCCCCCAAAGGGAAAACCATTCCTGCCCCACTTAAATCATTATAACCTGTTGAGGCCGCATCGTGAAAGCTAAGTTGATCTGTAGGTGTATTTCTAAAAATGAATTTTACAGAATAAGTCTTTGCATCCAAAGGATCGACAGTCAGCACTTGCTTATGTCCAACACTTAGTGCGTGAGGAATGTATGAAATACTTTTAATGTCCCGCGTGTTAATAATCGGAGAGGCAATAGGATTATTAGCAGTACCTTGAACAAACTGCAATTCATCATACAGCCAAAGAGGATTTCCAATAGCAGTTCCTGCTACGACTCCGCCAGTATCAGTTTCTGCAACAGTAGTAGCATAAAGTTTAGTAGCAACATAAGCCTTTCCAATAATATCCCAAACCCCAAGTTCGGGAGTGTTGGCAATGCCCGTAAAAGCACTTCCACTTTCAAGGGTAGTTGTATTCGCAACGAATACTTGATTTAAATTAGTTCCCATTTTAATTTTATTTTAGGGATTCATATTAATTTATTCACTCTCTAGGACTTCCCTAGATTGTGAGTTATACCTCGGGTCAGAAATGGCCTCCAGTATGCTTTTAATTGACATCTCCACAATCTCAGTATGAGTGTGAGGAGCCAATTCACAACCTACACCTAGGACAGAGTCCATACGTTTAGGTTGTCTAATGTATTTAACATTGACAAATGTAGTGAAAAAAGTGTTATCACTATGCACGTCAATAAAGTTTTCTTGAACAGTATATTTAATCTTGTTGTAACTCGTCGTATTAAAAGGGTCACCAAAAAGAGTATATAAGTCATCGTGTTGAACGTATGACATTTTTTCTCTCTGTTGTGTGCCCGCATTGCTATACGTTCGGTATGTTACATTAGATGCGGTGGGCTGAGGATATGTAACCTCTTGTCCCTGAGTTGCATCTATTGGATTAGTCCATATAGTTGTAATAGCATCCCCTGTGAGTAATCCTGTGAGCAATAACACAAATGTATTAGAATCGCTTGTAGGGGTAATTTCTGACATTGCTAACTCCTCCACACTATATTCAGCAAGAGCAGCTGAGCTTTCTGTTGCAAGATCGGGGTCAGACATAGCCGGGGCTATATTTGTTATGAAATCTTGATCATAATTTTGCTTATTCAACAAGTACTCTAAATCCATCCCATTAGCGTTCGATATAATGGGGGTTCCTCCGTGAGAAATCCCTGTTAAAATCCAACCTGTATATCCCGTGGGGGGAGTTAAGGACAATTTTAATACGTTATATGTTAATGTTTGCGTATTGTATGTAATAGCATTTGTACAGTCATAATAGCTATCACTAAAAGCATTAACTAAAAACATATAGTCATTAGGCAGTGGGGCTCGATCTACATCGAACCCAGTAATAGATGTCCCATTATAAAAGCATTTCATTCTAGCATCCACTACTAGTGCCCTTAAATCATCTATCCTTTTTTGAGATTGTTCAAAGCCGTCACGGTATTTATTCCCCAAAGGAGAATAACGTTGCTTAATAAATGCCTCCATTGCAGTATTAAGCTCGTGATCAATCTCTTGCGATAAGAGGTTGTCAGCCTGGAAAGATGCAATTTTTTGCACCCCCAGGTTGACAGCAATATGCATCTCCTCTATTGTCATTGAAGTTCTTTGAGTTGTGCCCTCATAGCATTGACCTGCCCTGAGTTCTTTTTATTATTGAAATAAACTATAGCATCCGTCATATTTTCCCCAATGGTTTCATCTACATAAATAAGTTGATTACCAATGGTTCGAAGTACCCCAATCTCAACCATTTCTTCGAGTTCTGCTCGAACGTCAAGATTTTTATCTGTACTCATTTTAAGAAACAGAGTCGCTTTTGTATTCTTAATATCATACAATTGATTCTCTACTTCCATATCTGTTAAAGATTCGGGTTTTGCTCCTTTAGATAATACACGCAGCAATCTACGCATTTTATTAAGATCAGAAGAGATCTTAATGAACTCTTTGTCTGCTTCTTTTTGAAGCTTAACCTTAGTGTTCTTTTTCAGCAAATCTATTTGCGGATCATAAATATAGAAGCGTTTTTGTCCATCACTTTTCATTGCAGCTTCTGAGTCTGCAACTTGTCTGTGTTTTAGACACCACTTATACGTAATGAAATCCATTGCGTTTTCTGGATTCCCTGCTTCGTCTACCGCAATATTTAGTTCCTTCCCTTCGAATGGGACTTTTACAGTCATACTAGCCCAAAAATCTTTTTCTTGTTTAGGCCAATGTTCATGCCCTGGAGGAACGTCTAAGATTTGAGATAGGAGTTTTTCAGCTTCTTTTCCTTCCACACCCCTAAGAGGCTGTCTGCCTATATAGATGCTTCCAATACTGATTTTTGCGCCTGCCCTTACCTCTTTAGGTAGGTGATTCAGGACTTCTTTTCTGCGGATATAAATTGTTCGCATGGTTAATTGTTCTTTTAAGTTTAGAAAGAATAACTAAGCTGTTCTTTTATAAGAAGAATAACTTAATAAATTTTATTGGTAAGCGGGGGAACCACCCATCGGCAGCTCCCCCTTTGCAAACCAAACACAAATTACGATGCCACGCATTGTAGATCAAGCGAAGTATCAAATCTGCGGAGCAGGATACCAGCTGTCTTCAACATGTGTACAGATGCACCGTCTATGTCACTAGCGCGGGTGTCTGACTGTCCAAATCCTTTCGGAACAACAGAACCAGCAACTGCCCAACGCAACATTTCACGACCCTTCTTATTAATCATCTGGAGATTGTTTTCTCCATCATAAGAAGATTGATCAACAAATGTCATTCTGTAAGACTCGAGTGGGAGTCCAGACTCAGGGTGCTTCTTAGAAGCTTGAGCAACAGGACCATGATCCATCAAAGGAACCTTAACTACATTTACTTTATGTCCATCAATGTGGTCATAAGAAGTAAAGTAACCAGTGATTCCCAAACTACGACCTGAACCAGTGATAAACTTAGATTCAGTAGTTTGGAGGTAAGTATTATTTGTACCACTATAGTAGTTACGCATAGCCTTATCAAACTCACGTGCTCCACCAATACCAGTATAAAGCGTTACTTGCTTATCTGTAGCATCAGTCATTCCGTAGAACAAGTCACCGATAACATTTTCAATCTTAGATTGAGTCAAAGTAGAGTAAGTATCCTTGTTGATGATTTGCTCAAACAAACCTGGACCTGCAATTACAGGTTGCCCATTTTCGTCAGTCATTTCATTAACACCATTATCACCGTAGGTCTTTTGACCATACCAGTAATACATTTCACATTCCTCTTTAAACTTGAGCATGTGACGATACTCTTCATAGTCCATCCACAACTTAGTGGTAGAACCCTCTTTAGTTGGGAGAGAGAACTGAGCAACATAGTCCTTAGCATTACCAGACATGTGGTAAGATTTACGAACTGTACCGATCTTAGAACGAACTAGGCCGGGTGCTGTCCAGTTAGAAGCGTTTCCTCTTGAGAAGTCAACACCAACAGATGCAAACAACATTCCCCAGAGAGCTCCATTAAGACAGTCTGCTTCAGGAACACTAGCTTGGTCAGGAGAAACAATCTTCAAAGAATATTCATATCCCCCAGCTGCAGGCTTAGGTTGATCCATAATACGAGCAAGTACACCAGACTGTGACACCAAAGTGTACGGAAAGATGAACCACTTGTCAGGAAAAGTCAACTTGAAGATTTGTCCTCCTGCACCTTGAACACCTGACAAAGCAGTAGCATTAGATACGGGGCGAACATTCACCTCATGAGTTTTTACACGGTACTCATACTCGAAACGGTCGATAGATTTAGTGTTACCCACACCTTCCGTCAAGAAAGACAAGGGGAACTTCTTCTCCTCGCGCCCTGCGAGATGAGTAATAATTGGGGAGAGTTCCGCTGGTTTCTCCATTAGCGCATTAACCAACGAGTTCGTGTCGGTCATTTGCTGGTCATTGTAGTACGTTTTAAGTACTTGAGTTAAAGCCATAATTTTTAGATTTAAATTTTAGTTGTTGTTGTTATTGTAATATGCTACCTAAATCCAAATTGTCGAAATCGACATTTACAGATCTACGTTGTTGTTTGCGAGCACTTTTCACTTTCTCTTCATTTGAAATTATTCTACTTCTCAAATTCTTAGCAGCTTGAGTTTTCGCTTTCTTTTCGATTACACCGTTAAGATCAAACCCACTATACAGCATATAATCTATAGCTAGTTTGATATCTGTTCCTGCTTCTTGGTAGTCGAGGTCCCTTTGTGTTTCCCCTCCATCCCCAACAGGATCAGATATATAGTCAAAAAACTTTGATTTTTCCCTATCCGGGATGCGCACTCCAGCAAATTCATTTCCAGACTCGATGGTATTAGCTACCTCTCCCCAGAATTGTTTTTGCTCTTCTTCTTGTTGTTTATGTTGCTCTTTTTGCGTCTCCATCATCTTTGTCTGTTCCTCTTCTTGGAACCGAGCAAGGTGACCTTTAGCTTTTGTAGCATTATTAAACAACCTTCCAGAGTCTTCATATGTGTCAATAGTATCTTGTATGAATTCTTGATCATGGCCTCTATTTTGAAGGTATTGAGCTAATACAGCACGCTGCATATTAAGATCATCCTCCTTCACCTCAATAGATTTATAATCTACTCGTTGTCCCTGCTTTTGAAAGAACTCTCGAGACTCACCTCCCGCCATCACATAATCAAGATGTTGTTGAACATCTGGGAACTTTTGAAATAAAGTCTCCAATTGTTCCTCTGCAGTATTTTGAGTTAAATCTTTTACAAAGTTTGTAAGACCCTCAACAGAATCTTCATACTCTCCATCCATCTCAATCCCTAAAGTTTTTGCAATCTCTAGAGCTACACTGCTTTCTTCTACAACATCTTCCTCTTCTTCTACCGCATCTTCTACCGATGTCTCCTCTTGCTCAGGTTGATGATCATCAACATCAGCATCTTCATCCCCTCTATCACCCCCCTCTTCAGGGTTCGTATTTTTCACTTCCTCAATTTCTGGAGGTTGTGTTTCTTCAACGTCTGTAACGTCTTGTGTTACGTCAACTCCTTCCCCAAGAACATCATCTAGGGTTAACGAGTCTATATTTAGTTTGTCGTTTGGCATATCTACAAATTTATTTAGTTATTTCTATCGTTTGGTTGTAAAAAATAATTTTACAAAAGCCCTTATAATATATCACTTGCGTAATTTAAAGTACTTTTTAGTTGCTCCCCCATGTCTTTGTTTTTTGACATCGAAGTAATTGGGTTTAGGGGCCATAAAGTTATAATTAGAGAGAGTATCGGTTTGTAAACCTCGCATACTTTCTTGGAATTCCCCCCTTGCCTTTTTTTCGTCTGTTCGTCTATTGTGTCCTTGATACCACAGATCTTCTATTGTGGCATCTCCTTTTCCATACTTTACTCCGGGGGCATCCCCTTGAATAAGATCTCCCATGTACAACATATCTTGTTGCTTTGAGGTTAAAGTGTCTGCTCTGTCTGTTCCTTTAGTATCTCGCAATTCTTGTATAAATGAAGGCGTTTCTAGCCCCATATATGATGAGATCCTATGTACTCTATTAGCTGCTGTTAATGTAGAGGGTTGGTCATACTGGTATTTTCCGCGTCCTGTACCAGGCACTAATTTTCCTTTATTTGTGGAAATCTGCACAGCGTTGGGCTGCATTCTTTGATGATTTCCTGTTTCATGATATGCAATAGTATCTCTCACTGCCCAAGGTTGTTTTATTCCTTGTCGGTGCTCTGATATTAAATCTAACGTGTTAAGATTAAGAGTGTCCCCATATTGGTCAGGTCCATACTCTGTGTCTACCCAATTGCTAGTGTCTTGCCATTTGGCGCCCCCTGTTTGTTTTTTATCTATATTTTTTCTTTCCCATCGAGATGTTTTCCAACTTCCTCGTGCAAACCTATCTGCTTGCTTTTCATTTTTAAATTCAAACATCTCTCCTCGTTCAAGCGCTTCATCAAAAGTCTGCTCTTCGTAGTTTCCAGGAGAGGTTGGGTGGATACTAGGCCAAGCATAGTTGTCCCCAGACATCATTAAATGTGTAGAGCGACTCCCATCAGGATTTTCTTGGTACCCCATATCATCTCGAAGATGTCTTGCTTTTCGTTTCTGAAAGTGTTTAATCGGGCCCCCACTTTGCATATTAGCAGGAGTTTCAAGAACAGTACCTTTTTGAGGACCTGTTGGGAGATTTTGCACACCAGGGGGAACGTTTTCGTATGATTTGACTAGGTGTCCCTGCTCATTATACTTTTCTATATTAATGGGCTCTTTCATACCCACCGTGTTGAATGCGGTATTAGGAGGGACATTAGGGAATATCATACTTTGGTTAACGTCCCCAGCCTGATGTGCAGGTCTCAATCCTTGCTGTTGCTCATTTGGAGTCTGAGCAGTTTGTATATTATTTTGTTGCTCGAATTGCCCAATTAAATCTATTCCTTGATCGTATGCTTTAAATACGTCAAGGATAGACCCCGGAAATCCAGATTGTCGATGTTTAGCTAATAAATGTTTACGAGTAATGTTATCCATTATTCCCCATTAGGTTCTAAATCACCTTCTTTATGTAATGCTTCTCTTTTAAGATCAACCTCTTTTTGTTTGATGTCATAGTCTTGCATAATCTTCTGCAAGTCTATATTCAATTTATTAGCCTGGTCCTTTGCTTCAGCATTAATTAAAGCAATTTCAATATCCTTCTGCCTGTCACGATCGTTTTCTTGGGCTTCTTGTTGAGTCTTCTGTTGCTCCATCTGCATTTGCTGTTGCTGCATTTTCTGTTGAGCTTCTTGCTGAGCTTGTTCAAGTTCTGCTTGAGCCGCCTCCGCTTTACGAAGTTTATCTTTAATCCCAGAGAAATTCTCAGTATCCAGCAATTCAAGAACGGCAGATGCGGGCATCCCATTTTGAATCATTGCTTGAGACAACTCTCGTGCTTGTCTAATGTTTTCTTGGTCTCTTCCTGCATCAGACACAAAGATTCCGTATTCAGTTTCCATATGCCCTAATGAATCAAGGTCAAGAAATTGAGCTGTAGTGTCAGGCATAACATACATACCCTTTTTCCCAGATATCCAAGCTTCTTTAGAGTAGTCAAGCATTCCTTGTAATTCGCGTTGTTCGAATCTAGAGAACTTACGAAACAAATCTTCTGTGATATGAGAAGATTGAACAATAGCTTGCTGAGAAGCGCCTTTGCCTTCATGTTGCCCAACATTTCCTTGACGCTGCCTATTTACCCCAGATATCTTTTCCCATTCTTGCATTGTGGTTTCAAGCAACAAGACATATTGGTCTATTGTCTTAATCGACATGTCAAGCACAGACTGGTGTTGAGGAGATAGTTGTATTCCTTCTTTATTGTAGTCAACCCATGCAATACCTGTACCCTCTACATAGTACATGAATTTATCTAAATCCCACTTCTTTGGGATCATGTTGATGTCAAATTGCGCAATGATGTCTTTACTGCGAGCAATAGACAGCTCCATACGATACTTAAAAATATTGTAATTAATCTGGAAAGGGATTCCTAGACTAACTAAAGAGATGTTACTAGAGTTAATATCAGAATATTTAAATCCATTAATTGGGAGCTTGCATTCTGATGGGTTATCTAGAGAGGTTCTTTGATTAGGGATGGGGGACATCTTAACATAGAATCTCCCATCAATCTTAGTTCCTTCCCATATTTCATTTACCCACTCCCAGTTCAGCTTTGCCCCAGCCTCTTTCATTTCTGCGGGCAACTTATAAGACTCATCAACTTCAAACTCCTCTATAACTCCTGTCTGCTCGTCCATATACTCCACAAACCCAATACGTTTTCTCCCCTTCCAGTATACAGTAACTACTTCCACAAGTCGGTTTCTATACACATTGTCCCCATTTCCTGCGGCCTCTGAGCGGTAGAGTAAATATGTGTCTACTGATTGATGTTTGGGGTCCTCAAGTTCGAGCACTTGTTGCTCTGTAAGAAAATCCCCGAATTGATCTATAACGGTAGATGCATGCGCATACTTTCTAATTATTGACCAGTCCCCGTCCTCAACAAACTCCACATCTGGGTCTTTATCAAAATCAACATCAATAGGATTAACCACATCATAGAAAGGCTCTTTGCGCCTAACCCCTTTATGCGAATATGTTTCCCCAGAAACTAGGAAATGAAAAAATTGTTTTTGAAATTTATCATATATTTCTTGCTCATACATGATATAGTTCATTGCAGCTTGCCCTTTAATGGCCCTATCATCTACATATGTACGTTCGAACTGTTCTGCTACCTGTTTAGGGAGTAATGGTTTTTGCTCTTGAGCTTGTTGACTTTCAGGGTCTTTTGGCTCAGCTATTTCTTTAAGGAACATAGCCTCTACAGCTTTTTGGAGTTGCTGTACTTTAGCCTCCTCCTTTAAACTAACGCTGTCCGCGTTTTTTACTGTTACTGAATAATTCAGAGGTCGTTTGGACTTTTCCCCCAGCAACAGATCAATAATAGGTTTGATAATAGGGTAGTTTCTAAGTTTTGATGGGAAATTTTCTCTCCCTTTCCCATAAGGTTTGACCACATATTTGTAGTCTGCCTCATCAACTTCCCCATTGTAATAATCATAGAGTGCTTTTAAATTACCTTGGCGCTCACTGAGCCCGAACTTAGATAGGTTAATAAAAGCGTCAATACATTCTTCTCTCCACTTCTTAGTTTTCTTCTTTAATGGAAGTCTTTGTTGTGGTATTTTTGCTGCTCCATACATTCTTGTAAAAGTATAAAATTTATTTATAGTTCCGATCGAACCATTCGTTTTGGGACATGTCGTTTATGGTTTCTACTACTGCTTTATTATATAGCTCTCGAGTATGATACATCCCAACCATAAATGCCATAACACGGTCAAAGTTCCCTTTGTGGTTAAATTTAATCAATTCTTGCAATAATCCAACATCATAAATTTCATGTAAGTTTAATCTTACATTTCCGTCTTCATCTGTACTTCGTGGAGAGATTAACCAATCCCTTATATATAGCTCTCCTTGGCGTTTACGTTGCTCGGTCATGTGCATCCCGTATTGGCGCTTAACATTTCTAGATCGGAGCTCGCGTTTATCGAGCATTTCGAACTCTTCTTGTAGTTTGTGAAGTTTACGGTAGCGCTTAGCATAAGCAATAAGCTCCCCACGATCATTCTCAAACCCAATCTTAGCATTATAGTAGTCTGCTAATAAGAATAAATTCCTATTATACTCATCCTGTGTTTGAGGTCTCCCTACATAGGCAGCCACAATCATATCATCTGGTTTAGATAAGTTATTAGGGCGTTTAATCACATATGCAGCTCCTAAAGACTGATTAGAGGTACTTTTATTTTGAGCATAGGGGTCATGGCACACCACATAAAGGTTGTGTGGGATATTTCCCTCTTTTGTTTTAAACGGTGTTTGATATACAACGACGCCCCCAGTTAAATTGTCATCTTTCCTATGTGGGAACTTAGTGATTTGCTGAACTGAGGGGTCAGGCTTAAAACTTACAGTCTCCCCTTGGTGATATAGAACTCCCCCAGTACCCTCTTTTTCTAGATTGTGCGCCTTAACCCTATTATACTGCTCTTTAAGAGAAGTTACATCAAAGATGTTAATAGTAGTCTGTAGTGTAGCCTCTTGTGGGGTAAATGGGTGCTCCGCTATGTACTGATCAAGCGCTTTTGCATCATTTGCTTTCTTTTTATTTTCTCTTGCGTCTTCTTCAAACTGTTTAGCGTCTTGAATTAAGGAATTCCCCTCATTATCCATAAACCCATCTAGGTTTTGGTATATAGGGACAAAATATCCGCAAGATGTTCCCATGGCTCCAGCATCCCACTCATTTTCGAATGATAGGCAGTTATATGCCTCGGGGTGATAAAATAATTCTTCGAGAGATGCAAATCCATGACCTTCTTGCCCCCCAGTCCCAAAAGCAATCATAGTTCCAAGAGTTTTAGAGCCCTGTGTCATTGTAGGCATAGCAACTTCCCATGCAGTTAACAGTCCCGAGAAGGAACCCGCTTCTTCAAAGAAAATTAATTCCCCTGCTTTACCTCTTACCTTGTGTGGGTTGTCTTTTAGAGATACCCCAATAATTTGAGACTTCATCCCTAAAGCCACATCGGTACCATTAACCCTTTTCTTATACCCAGCCTGTTTATGCATCTCTTTGTCAATCAGGCGAGGTTGGGTCCAAGCAGTATTATCATCTATGAATGAGATAAAGTCCCATGTTTTAGATAAAAGTCCGTCCCCTGTTAAGTATTCTTTCTGCTCAGCAAATACAAAGTTTTTAGAGTTCCTCAATAGGAAGTAGTTTCTAGCCAACATACTCCCTGCTTTGTATGAGAACCCTTTACGTCTAGCTTTTAATACAGACATATGTTTGTTATCCTTCCTACATTTATCTACTGCATTATAATATTTATGGTCTCCGTCGTAAAATGCTGGGAATGTGCGCTCTCTTCGGGCTTGAATTGTCCCATCAGGGAGAACCTCATCTATTGCTCGGTCAATTGGGCAATAGTTTAAATAGAAATAATGATATCCTGTTATTCTTACCCCATCTAGTTCAAACCCATATAAACACCGAGCCGCTTCTTTATCCCAAAAGTCATAGTATTCTCTTGTGCCTGCTAATGCATCTGTATAATACCCATGGTTTAGATATGATTTTGCTGCAGGAGAAAAACGATTTGACTTTTTAAAGCTCACTGCGAATATTTATTAGTTACTACACCCCCACGATTAGGGTTATCTTTTTGCTGTTGCTTTTTAACGAGCTCTTCAAGATCATCTAGACTTTGCACCACTTTAGCCATATTGGATAAGTTTGATATTAAGTCTTTTGCGTGAAATATTGGTTTACCATGATCATCTGCGAGAGTAAGGTCTACATCTCTAAAATACTTTTCAAGCTTTGTTACTGACTCTCGTGCTGCCTTTAAAAGTTTAACTGCAGATGTTTCTGAAAGCTCATTGTATTTGTGAATAGCAGCTTTAATCTTAGGGTTTACATTAACCTTTAAAACTTCCTTTATTTGGTCCCACCTGTCCTTCTCTTCATACGCCATGTATGGGGACCGGTGATCCCCAAAAAAATAAACTGCGGAGAGCTCCTCTACCTTTAAGATTTTAAACTCAGGCACAGTAAGTGCGTACGGGGAAGGTATTACTGTGGTTCCGTCAGCTGTTATTAAATCTTTCATTGAGGTGCTTTAATCTTCCTTTTCGTACATGAAATTTCCCTAAAAATGGGAGTCTCACAGATTCAAATTCTTTAGCACGTATCACTTCTGCCACGTACTTAAATTGAAAATACACAGCCTCTTCTACTTTTTGTAGTGAGAGGTTGTATTCACTAGCTAGTTTCTGAATTATTATCTTCTCCTTCATTCTCCCATTTATTGTCAGGACATGTTGCTGTTGCCCACTTTGCTTTTTCTGCAACTACGCATCCGCACATTGTGCATCTTGCGTCTGCTAAATGTGTGCAAGCCTTACATGTAATGAGTCGATTTTTATAAGAATCTTCTGTTACATGTGGGGCACCTGCTCGTGCATACGCAATAACTTCGTCTTTAAAGTTTAAAAGCATATCTCGTAGAGGTAACTTACCCATTACTATAGAGGATTTGAAGATTAACGTTTCGTTGTGGGAGTAAGATTTGGGATAGTTTATACCCATCTTTCGTCTTCTTAATGGCCCCTTTATCCTTTAACTTTTTTACGTAATTATTTAACGTATTTGGGTCTTTAATATCTAAGCTATCTGCTACAACCTTTTTATTGTCTGGGGAACACAAATTCACTGTCCCAGAAAGATCTATAAATTTGGATAAAACTAACAACTCCTTATCTGTGAGCTCAAGTATCCCATTGAATACTTGTAGATATTTGAGTGTAGAGTCTACTTTTATTTTAAGTGTTTTCATTTATCTGCACTTTTGCTTTGCCGTCTATTAACACTATTGTAGCACCGCTAGCCTGCTTATTAAACTCATCTACATACACTTGTATGTTTTCTCGCGTGCACAGGAATGACAAAAACACCTCGATCTCCTTAGCGGCGCGAGATAATTTTTGCTTTAAATCTTGTGCGGTTTTGCTTGAGTTACGAAGCTCATCAAAATCCTTTAGCGGGAGAGTGACTGTCCCGTCCATTTATCACTCGGGTTTGGGTATAATCCCCACTACCTGGAATTCATTAATACATGCGTATTCTTTCCCCTCCAGATGAATAATAAGTGCTGCAGATTCTGGGTGAACAAGAGCTATGTCTTCTTCTTTAACCATCACGCATTCCGGGCCTGCTGATAGAATCTCCACTATATTACTACTCATTGATTTTTGTGAGCCCCCTAACAAGTGAATACCTGATTCTGTTTGTTCAACTCGAGGACTTGCAAACACAACCCAATCTCGGGCTGGTTTGAACTTTAATTTCTTTGCCATTATAGTTTGCTTTACGGCAAATATAAAGAAACTTTATACAGTGTCAAAGTTTATGTAAGTAATTTCTACTTTTTCTCCTCGTTCGAGGGCCTCAGAGATTGGGACATAGATCTTTTTATAGGCATTTGTGGAGCTCCCCACAAATCCGTCGGAGCTTGCGTTTTCTGTTTGCGTGTTCCCCACGAGCAAGCACCCACTAGTATCATCATCATCATTACCACAATGGATAAGAATATACTCAAAGCCAGGTACATCACGAACCCAAAGCATCCCTTTATGAATATCACTAAACCTTTTAGAATATTTACCATGAAAGCCCCCAACTGTTCTAAGAGTAACCTCATATGTCCCAGCAGGGATGCGAGTTTCATGCATAACTTTCTCTTCTCTGTATTCATCTTCTAATGTGTAACATAAAAAGTGTCTTTCTTTTCCCTTTCTTTCAAAAAGAAGCCCTAACGTACTATCTTTTTCAGAACTAAATCGTATAACCTCTAACTCCATTTTCTTTTGGGTATTAATAGTGAACGCGTTTGCTAAATCTATCCTCATGATAGTCACAAATATAGTTGTATATTTGTTTAGTGAAAAAGCTTTTTCTTTTCTTACTCTTTACCCCTATTTGTATAGATGCTCAATGCGATCTATCTATAGTAGATGTTAACCTCAATACATACGATGTTACCGTAGCTGCAGAAGGGGAGGGGTGTATGGTTACTATGCTCCAGATTGGGTTTCATATCCCAGGCAATGAACAACCCCTATCTATAGGGCCATGCGTCATGAATCCCGATAACTTTCATCCTGGGTGGTGGTATGGGTCTGTAGCTCTGGTTTCTTCGAGTTGGGCAGATTTACCCATAACCAATGGGGATACAATTGTTATGCCTCTAGATAATGCTTTTGCGGCGGACTGTTCTCCTGGGGAGCCAGAAAGCAATGGCCTGGGGTGCTGTGCTGCCCCGTTTCTAGATTATTATTTAGAACAAGGGGAGTGCATCGAGTTTGTGATATGGCAAATCAACTTCTCCCCGACATGGTATACTGCTGATGGGGGTTGGGCTACAGGAATTGATGATGGGGTTTCCCCCTTTACCGCTGAGTATCCAGATATGAACTGCAATAACAGCTGGTATACATGTAGGGAGAATAATCCAGGAGGGGCAGTGGGGAGTCCCCTTTGTTCGGATACTCTATGCTCTCCGCTATACTTGACGGATACTGTGTATGCAGAGTTGCCTGCTGACACCGTTTATTTAACTACGTATGAAGTAGACACTCTTATAGAGTACGTATACGTAGAGCCTGACACAGT
>TARA_R110002074_G_scaffold66813_1_pt1 | contig 34360 bp, 23 predicted proteins | sample TARA_R110002074 | Tara Oceans TARA_R110002074 (sample SAMEA4397215) | marine metagenome | biome: Polar Biome; feature: [MIX] marine epipelagic wind mixed layer (ENVO:01000061); material: water (ENVO:00002006), including particulate matter (ENVO:01000060) such as... | depth 10-100 m | reverse complement strand
CCAATCTTGATGCGGTACTAAGCGCATGGATATTTTGGCGTAGGCTTTACTTGCGATAACGGTTTTAGCACCTTCGCCAGTGTATCCGCCCCATATACCATTAACATCTAGAGTGGGTCTGATGGAGTTTCTTTCATTGGTGGTGTAACTTTCTTCTCCATAAACAGCGTCAATGTCTAAAGCCTTTTTGTAATTTTCTAAACTAAAAGGGGCTTTTGCCATGTCGGAGCGCTCATCTTTTGAGAGGTCTTCCACTTTGTCATAAAATCCAGGAATGGTAATATGATTGTTTTCGTCATGAAGCGATGCAATCATTTTGGTTAGTACATTAATTGGATTGGCTACGGCTCCGCCATATAAACCTGAATGTAAATCTCGATTGGGACCAGTAACTTCTACTTCAACATAACTTAACCCTCTGAGTCCTGTTGTTATTGATGGGACATCGTTAGCTATCATGCCAGTATCTGAAATTAAAATGACATCATTTTTTAATTTCTCTTGATTATTTTTTACAAATGTGGCGAGGTTTGCACTCCCTACTTCCTCTTCACCTTCAATCATAAACTTGACATTACAAGGTAATTGGTTTGTTGAAGTCATAAACTCCATAGCTTTTACGTGCATATACATTTGACCCTTGTCATCAGAGGCACCACGAGCAAAAATAGCCCCGTCTGGATGTTTTTCTGTTTTTTTGATAACAGGCTCAAATGGGGGCGAGTGCCATAAATCTAGTGGGTCTGGTGGCTGCACATCATAATGTCCGTAAACTAAAACAGTAGGTAGATTTTTATCAATTGTTTTTTCGCCGTATACTATCGGGTAGCCATCGGTTTCACAAATTTCAACGGTGTCGCAACCTGCTTTTTCTAGACTAATTTTAATAGCATCTGCTGTTTTTAAAACATCATTTTTGTATGCTGAATCGGCACTTATGGATGGGATTTTTAAGAGTTCTATTAATTCGTTTAAAAATCTGTCTTTGTGTTCTGAAATATACGATTTGATGTGGTTCATAGTAGTTTTTATTAGGATGTATTCAAAAGTATAAAAAAGATTGTTTTTTGATACTATAAAGTTTGCAATTTAAAAATGTTGTTTATATTTGCAGTCCTTTAGCGGGCGTGGTGGAATTGGTAGACACGTTAGACTTAGGATCTAATGCAGCAATGTGTGGGAGTTCGAGTCTCCCCGCCTGTACAAAAGCCGAAGATGAATCTTCGGCTTTTTTTCGTTTCTAAAGGGTGTGTTTTTTTTACTCAGGTACAACATAGGTACAACATTTTACTATTTTGATGAATTAGATTTAGAATAATTAGTTTTAAATATATTTGACATCAAAAACTATTATTTTGTTCAACTATTAATATTTCTTGGTTTATAAGTGATTTAAATAACTAATTGAAGGTTTTATCTCATAACCCGAAGGCCACCGGTTCGTGTCCAGTTCCCGTTACTAAACCAGACTCAAGTACATTTTGTGTTTGGGTCTTTTCTTTTTTTATTTTGAATTTATTCCTATTTCATTTAAAAAGTCAATAGCATTTTAAATGCTTATCTGCTGGTAGTCATATTCAATAAAATGTCTTTTATGAAATATTAATTATATTTGTATGAATGTGTGAACATATTGAAAAACACATGAATTTTAACTTTAGACAATATTTTGATTCACGATTTCTGGTTTGTTATGGGCAGTCAAACATGCAATACACCATTAAGGACAGCCAAAGCGAAATTTTGAATCAACATTATCTTTAATAAAAAAATAAATATATAGACACACATGAAATTAATAAGATTTGGAGCAAAAGATTCAGAAAAACCAGGAGTAGAACTTAATGGAAAACGATTAGATTGTTCAGCTCATTTTAATGATTGGAATCGAGATTTTTTCAATAATGGCGGACTAGATAAACTAAAAGCATTTTTAGAAAGTGATAGAAACTCATTACCAGAAGTAGATAATTCTATTCGTTTGGGGAGCCCAATTGCTAGACCTGGAATGATTATGTGTATTGGTTTAAATTATTCCGATCATGCAGAAGAATCAGGGATGGAATTACCTAAAGAACCCGTGCTATTTATGAAAGCAACTAATACCTTATCTGGTCCTAATGATGATATAGTAATTCCGCCTAGCAGCATAAAAACCGACTGGGAAGTTGAATTAGGAATTATAGTCAATCATGATTCTTATCAATTAAAAAATGAAGCCGAAGGAAATGAGCACATTGCTGGCTACACATTAGTACATGATGTGTCCGAACGCGAATTTCAATTAGAAAAAGAAGGGCAATGGGTTAAGGGAAAGTCCTGTCCAGGGTTTAGTCCAGTTGGGCCATATTTGGTTTTAAAAGAAGATATTGCCGACGTTTTAAATTTAAGCATGGAATTAAGTGTTAACGGACAAAAAATGCAACAAGGAAATACCAAGTTTATGGTATTTAAACCAGCCTATGTTGTCTATTATTTATCCCAATTTATGCAACTAGAAGCAGGAGATTTAATCTCTACTGGTACACCTCCTGGAGTCGGTTTAGGAATGAATCCTCAGGTATACTTAAAACGAGGAGATGAGGTTGTTTTAACCATTGAAGGACTTGGCTCTCAACATCAAAAGTTTATATAATGATAGATTTAACAAATAAAGTCGCTATAGTTACTGGTGGCGGAAAAGGTATTGGCGAAAGTGTTTGCAAGGTACTTGCAAAACAAGGAGCTATTGTTCATATTTTAGATATTGACAAAGAAAACGGCAAAAGCACTGCGAATACTATTAAAAACTCTAATGGTATAGCTTTTTTTCATTATTGTGATTTAACACAACATGAAGCTGTTGGTGAACTTTTTCAGCAGATTAATGAACAATCAGGAAGTCTAGATATTTTAGTTAATAATGCAGGAATTGCACATATTGGAAATGTTGAAACAACAACTCCCGAAGATATGGAAAGATTGTTTAATGTGAATGTAAAAACAGTATATAGCTGTTTGCATTTTGGCATTCCACACATGAGAAAATCAGATGGTGGCGCGATTGTTAATGTAGCATCGGTAGCATCAGTGGTTGGATTAGCTGACCGTTTTTCTTACACCATGAGTAAAGGAGCAATCTATTCTATGACCTTGGCGGTTGCCAAGGATTATGTGAATGAAAACATTAGATGTAACTCTGTGGGACCTGGGCGCATTCACACCTCATTTGTAGATAACTATTTAAAGAATAACTATCCAGAAAGGGAAGTTGAAATGTTTGACACCTTGTCTAAAACACAACCTATTGGAAGAATGGGAAAACCTATTGAAATAGCAAATTTGATTGCTTATCTATGTTCTGATGAAGCAGCATTTACAACAGGTAGTTATTACCCAATTGATGGTGGATTTACAACGTTGAATACATAAACTAAACCAAAAAGCATAGTCAGTTAATTGATATGATTATTTATACCAAGTATAGTAATTTTTTAATTTCCTGCAATATGAATACCCAAGCCGCCATCAACTCGAAAGGCTTGTCCGGTAATTGACCCAGCATTATCACTACTTAAAAACCCAACTAAGGCAGCAACTTCGCTTGGCGGGCAAATACGTTTGCTTAAATGCATGTCCACACATTCTTGATACAATTTATCAGGGTCATCACTTGCTTTCAAAGTCTCTAGCAACATTGGTGTTTCTACCGTCCCTGGACAAACCGCAACACATCTTATTTTTGGGGCATAATCAACTGCAATACTTCGGGTTAATCCTAACATGGCTGTTTTTGAGGTGGTGTATGGTGCTACTTTCTTCTGACTAATAAATGCCTGAACACTAGATACATTCACAACCACACCTTTACCTTTTTTCTGCATAGACGGGATAGTATATTTAGAACATAAAAATGCACTTTTTAAATTGACATTCATTACTAAATCCCATTCTTCTTCGGTGGTTTCAGTAATCGTTGAATAACGTTGAATCCCAGCATTATTTATTAAAATATCGATTTCTCCTAAAGTTGCTATGGCATTCTGGATAGACGATTTAACCATAGTTTCTTTGGAAACATCGCAATCATATATATGTAATCTACCTTCAATATTCTCTAAATTATTTAAGGCAGTTTCATCAATATCTAAAGCAATGACGTGATCACCACTGTTTAGAAAATATTCTACACAAGCTTTACCTATGCCTTTGGCTGCTCCTGTTACTATTACATTTTTATTTGCCATAATTATCCTTTATATCTTGGTTCAACTTGCCCTATGGTATCCGTTTCAATAGCAAAACATCGTCCTGCTAATGGATTTTCTTGTTTTTCTTCTTCAGTTAGATTGAGGTTGGAGGTAGTGATTAATAACGTTTTCATGGCATTACCTCCAAAACAACAACTGGTGGTGTAAAGTGCTGGAACAGCAATATCTTTCACCCATGTTCCTGAAGCATTAAAATGGCTAATTTTACTCCCCAACCACATGGCAACCCAAAATCCTCCATTTATATCCATGGTCATGCCATCTGGATACTCTTCTTTTGACCATTCAATATGGTTACGGCGATTAGAAATCCCTCCCTTTTTAATATCATAATCATAGGCATACATCACATTTCTAAACGTATCAATCATGTAATAGGTTTTCTTATCTGGACTCCACCCCATACCATTGGTGATGAAGATGTTTTCTTCTAAACATTCCCAACTCTTATCAGCATCCAATCGGTATAATTTTCCAGTGTCAGTACCACCATCATATTCCATAGTTCCAGCAAAGAAACGTCCGGCAGGATCAATCGCACCATCATTCATCCGTCTTTCCTTCACCTCTAATTCAGGGGAGTTCTCTATTATTTTCAGCTCATTGGTTTGCTCGTCAAAAAAGCCAAAACCATCTCGTACTCCGGCAACCACTTTCCCATTGTCACATAATCCCATGACGCCAAGCTCTTGACCCATGTTAAATTCTTTGGAAGCTCCAGTTTTCCAATCAACTTTGTAGTAAGAGCCTTTTAAAAGGTCGACACAATAAAATGTTTGTGTGATGGGACACCAAACAGGGCCTTCTCCATGTTGTGGTTTGATATCAAAAATTGGTTTTGCAGTCCGTTCAGATATCATATTTAATGCGAACAATTTGTTGTTAATGTTGTTTTTATCACTTGACGAGGTTGTAGCTTTATCCACTCTTCTTCCATAAGTTTCATATCTGGGTTTGGTACCCATTTAGACGACCAAGGCTCTAAAGCAGTGGCATATGTCTTGCCCCACCAAGGAGCATCTTGTGTGGCATAGCGTTCTTGCCAATACCACAATGATTTAAAAATAGCTTTGTCCCAATTAATGGAGAATGACATGACATCGGTCTTAACCGAATAATAAGCTTCTTCCTTAAAATTACTCAAATATGCTAAGTCACTAAACTTTTTGTCTGATGCTTTTAGAATTTTTTGGGCATCTATTTTTTTGTCATTTATTCCTTTAACTATTGGCCAATCTTGAATTTCATTGGGCATAAACACCCTGTTTTCTGGCATGACATCTTCTGCTAAAAATTGAGTTGCACTGGTTTCTATGGTTGCTCCTTCTTTTAAAAATGGTAAGCCAAAAGCAATATGATGTCCCCACATTAAATGTAGATGAGTGTCTGATTCGTTGGTAAGTGTTTCATCAATATATAATTTTGGACTTCCTTTTTTTAAGGTTAACGTTTTCTCAATCAAGATGGGGAATCGTAAAGGGCGTGCCCATAATTTCACACTAACTTCATCTTCAGATTGATTAATTATTTTATAATCCCACGGAATTAAAGATACTTCTCCATGTTGACCTAATTTTACACCTCGATAATTAATGGGGGCACTATTGGGAAGTATTTCTTGCCATCCGCCATAATAGTAATCTTCAAATTGGGAAGATGTATCTCGCATTTGAGAGAATATTTGATTAGGATTGATAATGTCTTTATCTATTCTCAGCATGACATCAACACCCACAGGTTTATAAATAAACTGAAAAATATCACTCCCTCGACCAGCCAATATTCCGATTTTGAGAAATTCATTCTCCATAAAAACAACCTTCATGTCATTATGGGTGTGCGTATCATTTATGGTGCATTGTTGATTCATAAAGCATCTATTAAGCCTTTCATGTAACCCAATGCATAAGCCATACTTGCATGCCATGGTGCATCGCAACTCATTGCTGGACTATGATCTGGAATTAAAATACCTTGGTAATCATTTTTCTTTAAAATCTTAATGGCTTCTACCATGTTTAAATCACCTTCATCTACAAAAACCTCACGATAGTTAGGTACTTTTCCTTTTACATTTCTAAAATGAATGTACCCTATGTTGCCTTCGGAACTATGCTTATCAAGAGATTTTAACACATCACTTCCTGGCATTTCTTGTAACGTTCCCATGCAAAATTCAAATCCATTATTCGGACTTTTATTTATGGCGAGTAATTTTTCGTATTCTTCAATACTGTAAAACAATCGTGCCGATTTACGCAATTCTGGCATTGGTGGGTCATCTGGATGCGCCACCATTCTTACGCCATGCTCTTCGGCAACTGGCATAATTTCATCTAAAAACCAAGTGATGCGTTCCCACATTTCGACTCTAGAAATTATTGGTAAATTTCCTTCTGGTGCATTAGTATCATAAGTCATATTCCAAACCATGCCATTTTTTATTGGGGTATCCAGATTCACTTCATTTGCATTAAACCCCACTGTCATAGGTTTTCCACGTCCAAAAGCTTTACTGCTCCACCCCCAAACACCCGCAATACTAAAGTAATAACCTATCATAGGAATACCCGCTTTTCCAATATTCGCAACCATGTATTTTAGGTCGTTCATTTGTTGAGCACGTTTTGGGCCATCTAATAAAATATCGAACCAATGTGACGGATCAAAATTCTCGATGGCTTCCCAAGTAAGTCCATGAGATTCTACTTCTTTTTTCAATCGAAATAGGTCATCATATTCCCAAAGTTTTTCTTGATTTTTTGTCTCTCCCCATCCATTTAAATAATTTTGAGAAAGTGACGGGTTTACCCCTCCTTTTATATAATCGACGAGTTGAATAACAAGATGTGTGGCACCTGCTTGACGCGCAAATTCGAAGTTGTTTTTAGTTAACAAGCTTTTATATAATCCCAGTCCTAATTTGGTCATTTCTATTAGCCGTCTTTTAAATTATAATGTAAATTTAGAAGGTAATTCATTTAATAAAGAACTATCGTTTAATATCTATACTATAGGTAAACTGATCAGCCCTATAAAAGCCAATATTGTATTCAATAGGTCTATTACCGGGGTCATAAACCACACGTTTTCTTTGAAGAATTGCAGAATTTAAATCAATTCCTAACTTTTCTGACAGAAACTTATCTGCCAAAATTGCTTTTATTTGCTCGCTTGAAAGTGTAGGAATAGCGTGATAATCATTTTCCAATATATCATACAGGTGACGTTTAAAATCTTCATTACCTGTGATACCAATTCTTGGATGAAAATAACTAACAAAATAAACAAAAGGACCTTTATCTAGCCCTCTCAGTCTCTCTAATTTATAAACCTCTTGCCCTTCATTAATTTCAAGATGTTCAGATATTTCTTTATCAGCCTTACTTTTATAAACTTTTATTTCGTAGTTCCTAAAGTCAATTCCTTGAGCATGCATTTCTTGACTAAAACTCACCCAATTTGAAAGTTTTGTTTCAACCTGTTTTTTCGCAACTTTAGTACCCACTCCCTTCTTTCGTATTAATAATTTTTCTTGAACTAGCCTATTGGTTGCCTGTCTTATCGTATTACGAGAAATACCTAATCTTTTAGAAAACTCTACTTCTTTTGGAAGAAACTTTCCGTTTTGATATTCAGGGTCATTAATCATATCTCTAAGTATTTTCTCAACTTGTACATGTAAAGGTATTGGGCTATCTTGGTCAACACTAGGAAAGTTATGATTACTTATGTTCTTTTGTTCATACATATTCCAAAGTTACAAAATTATTAGTATAATAATAAATTAACACTTTTAATAAAAATGTAAAAGCTTATTTTTTTATATCAATTCTTTTAATAACATAATGGCCCAAATGCATTCCTTGTGATAAACCCTTATCAATCGCAGATTTATAATGTATGCCTCCATAAAGTCTGCTAATTGCAGCCTCTTCTGCTGCCTCTTTGAAAGAAGAAAAAGACCTGATAGGTAATTTGTAAGGAACTTCTGTGTCGTCGTCAAAAGAAAACTTATCGCCAAATATTGATGTTAATATAGCCGACGCAGTTCCTGATACTACAGAATGACCACTTGTATACTCAGGAAACGGAGGGGTTTGCAAAATAGGTTTCCAATTCTCATCAATATGATTATTAATTAGAGTTTCTGGTCTAATGAGATTACTGCGATATTTTTCATCCCAACAACTTATGAATGCATCGAAAATTCCAATCGCTGTTTTAGTCATAACATAAACCGTGTTTTCAAAATTATATTCACTCTGTTTACAAGCAATTTTTGCTATTCCCATCCAATGTGCGCCTGGTGTAATTTTTTTTGTTGCAAACATTAAATGCCCTCGTGTTACAGAAACGTATGGATTACAATCCCAAAACTTAGCAATTTCTTTTTCTTCAGAATGCTCTCCTTTTTTTAGAATACCATTGCTTATAGTATAAACCTCTAATAATTCATTATAAAAATCACTTTTTTTGTCCAAAGAAAATTTTGGATGTGCCATAGGTTTAAATTGCGATGCAGAATCTAAAGCAAGTGTCTTTATTTTATTCCAATGAGGTTCTATTCCTTCCATATATGATGGTGGTGTAGGTTGCCATCTAGAGGAATCGTTAACCTTTATTGAATATTTAGGCATCGTACGAGTTTCCCTATAGTTGTCATTATATAACCACCGCTTTATATGCTCAGCTACTTTTAGCCCGTAAGTTTTCGATTTGTTAAACTGAGACTTATTTAAAGCTTTCCATGTCGTATATAAACTGTCACGGTAAATAGTGATTTTGTCCTTTGAAAAAATAAGTGTTTTACTAATTTCTATGTATGCCACCAGTGCTGCTACCTTTGCATTTACTTCTTTTGGGATTTTAGGGATAGGTTTTAAGGTTTTAATTTTTTTACTTAATGAGATAAATGAATCATTTTTTTGAGTAAGAATTTCATATGCCCCGATATTTGGATAAACATAAACCCTGCTAGCAACTGGTGGAGAAAAAATATCATGCACCATAATTTCCGTTAACTTATCCATAGTGCCAAAATATTCATCAGCACCAACCTCAATATCTATCTTATTTATTTTATTACATGATATAATTAATAACCCTGCACAGATAAGTAGAATTCTAATTTTCTTTATAAAACTATTTTTTTTTGTTATGTATGCCATCCTAAAACAAATTAATAAATAATAAAAACACGTTCAATTTTTTTGTAAATATTGCTCAATTTTTTAATTCAAAAGTTTTTGTCAGGTTTCAAAAGTAACTAAATTACTATCTATTATTCCTTTTCTGTTTTAAAAGAATATTCAATGTCGACAGGTTAAATTGCTTTTTCAATAATTATAGTATAAGTTCTAATCGAAAAGAATTCCTTTTCGCTCTGTGTCGAGGTTTTCATTGAAATTGTCATTCCTATGGAAAGAGGAATCTAAATACAGAGTTTTGGCTTCTAACCTTTTTAGTCCAAAGCTTGTACTAAACATGATTGGGTATAAAACCTGCGAAATACATCAATGTCCCGATAGCTATCGGGATTACCTCGAGGATAGTTGGTTTTAAGAAATTCTTTATAAGTTTCTTGTTTAATTTAAAATTCTTCGACAAACACACTTTTTTTTTGTGAGATTCGTATTTTATAATTACATTTGTGAATGTATGAACATATGAACATATTGTTTTTATGTAAGTTATATTCACTAAACAAACTTTTTATTAAAATTAATCCTATGAAACACGCAAGATTAATCATGTTCTTTTTGATTATTTCTTTTTTCTCTTGTGAGGAGGATCCCCAACTAAATCCGGAAACATTTACTGAATTTGTGGTTGATATTAGTGGTGAATGGAAAATTAGCCAAGTAACACAAAACGGAACTGACATTACAAGTCTTTTAGATTTTCAATCTTTCTCATTACAATTTAATTACGAAAATGGACAACCTTCGTCTTATATTATATCAGACTTGACGTTGCCATTTATTCTAAGTCAAGCAAATGGTAATTGGTCTTTTGATGATGAGACCTACCCAACAAAGATTAACTTTTCTGAAGGAAGCAGTATAGGTATTGAGGGGGCTGTGCTTTCAAACGGAAAAGAACTAAAAATAAAAGCCCCTTTGGGATGTGATTCAAATACATATATATATTCATTACATAAAACTAAAACTTAATTAACATGAAAAAAATTACTTTTAAACTAACAAAGCAAAGAGTTGCAAAAGTATTTCTATTGTTTTCATTTTTGTTATTGACAATGTGTGTAACAATCAATAGTATTAATGAACCACCAAATATTACGGCAGGATCAACTATTGATGTTACAATAAACACTACAATTCTCGGAGAAGTTGATGATGCGGGACAATGGCTATATGTTGCCTTTTTAGCACCTGCAGCATGGGATCTTGAAAATAACGGTAACTTAACTGGTACCTATGAATTTACAAGTGATGTTACTATGGTTCAAAGCATGGGTACTCTTGCGCTTCCTCCAATGGATGATCCTGGTCCTCAAAACCCTCCAACTGCTGGTCAAACTTGGGAAGAATCTTGTAATGCGGCATTTGGGTTTGCAAGTAATACCCCAGGGGATGTAAAATGGGTGGTTTTAAGATCTGAAGGCGCTAAAATACCTGTTGCTAATACTGAGGAACTTGCTGGGAGTATTACACTTACTATAAATGTTGGAGCAGCTGCAGTGACAACTGAATTGGGATATGGGGTTTTAATCGGTAATTATGATTTTGAAAATTCAGATCGTTGGGATCTTGAATTTACAGGAGTTAAAGGAATTACATTAAGTACTGAAGAGGTAGCTTCTATTGATGCGCATTTTCATCCTAATCCTTTTAATAATACTTTAAGTATAGATTCGCAAACGGCACTTAAAAAAGTTGAATTTTATTCGATTACAGGACAAAAAATAAAAGAAATTAGTTCTAATTTTAAAACAATCTCAACAGATGATCTTTCTAATGGATTTTATATAGTTAAAGTATTGTCTGACAAAGGTTCTATTACTAAAAAACTTATTAAAAAATAATATTAATCATAACACATCTTTGGTATTCCTTTAATAATAAAAAGAATTAAAATGAAGAAAAAAATAATAGCTAGAGGATTAATGTTTTCTATGTTTTTATTACTAACGATGTGTATAACAATTACAAATGTTTCTCAACCAACATCAGCAACAACAGGTGAAACCATAAATATTACAATTGATGCGAATTTGTTGGGAGAAATTGGTGATTCTCAAAATCTTGTATTTGGCTTTTTAGCTCCATCAACATGGGATGTTGAAGGAACGGGTGTTGCCGTCTACACTACATCGGTTGGTAATGGAACTATGAGTTTGGTTCCACTAGATGAAATTGCACCAAATTCAGATTTAGGTTTGACTTGGGCAGATGATATGAAAAATCAGCTTGGAATTGGAGAAAATTATGGATTAGTGAAATGGGTAGTTTATAAATCTGAACAACAATTATCTGTTGCATCAGATGAGACCATTACAGGGCAAGTTCAATTTAGTGTAACTGTTGGTTCAGATAATATAAAAACCCAATTGGGATACGCGCTAGCTAATACTGCTTATGGAGTTGATACGGCAGATGGATGGCATGATGTGTTTTTTACAGATTGTATGGAAGTTACAGGAGGGACTAATGCATTAATAAATTTATGCGGCCCTATCCCCAATTCAATAACTTACAGCCCAGAAGTTTTTACTTTTGGTGATATATTAAATATCCGTTTTGACGCTACTAGAGGGCCGGGGGGCAATCCTACAGAATTACTAGACGTAGATCAAGTTTATCTTTGTGCTTCGGCCATAATTGATGGTGATATGGTAGATGTTTGTCAGATTAATGATTTGACTAAATTTCGAGATATAGGAGATAACTTGTGGGAAATCACAATTTGGCCACAACAATTTTTTAATTCTCAACCTAGTCAAGATATCACAAATATATCTTTCAATATTACTAATGTAAGTGGTGATATTGAAGTAAAAGATCCAGGGACTGGAGTAGATTTTCAAGTTATTGAGAACTGTAATTAAGCTAACTCTGCAAATAAATATGAAAAATAGAACAAAAAGTATTATAACTGTCTTTTTGATTTTTAGCAGTTTTATTATTTTTGCTCAAAATAGAACAATCACTGGAATTGTAACATCAAAAGGTGATGGTCTACCACTTCCAGGAGCAAATATTTTGGTTAAAGGTAAATCTATTGGCGCTTCAACTAATTTTGAGGGGCAATATACTCTTGGGGTTCCCAATAAGGACGTAACTTTAGTTTTTAGTTATCAAGGATTTGAGTCTCAAGAAATTATTGTAGAAGATCAAGAAACAATAAATGTAACTTTAGAAACAGATGTCAACAGTCTAGATGAGATTGTACTAGTTGGTTATGGGAGCTCTAAAAAGAAAGATTTAACAGGCTCAATCTCTACGATTAAGGCTGAAGATTTAGAATCGGTTAGATCTGTGACTCCAGATGCCTTTGTTCAAGGACGAGTATCAGGATTACTATTAACGCAAACTTCTGGACAACCTGGAGCATCTACATCAGTAAGAATTCGAGGGAGTAGTTCTATTAACGCAAGTAATGAACCCCTTTATGTAATTGATGGTTTTCCTGTGGATAATAATAGTGATAATTTATCTTCAGGTGTAACAGAAGGCCCTTCTATTAATGCGCTTTCTACTTTAAGTTCAAACGACATAGAATCAATAGACGTTTTAAAAGATGCTTCTGCAACAGCTATTTATGGCTCACGAGGAGCTAATGGGGTCATTATAATAACTACAAAAAGAGGCTTTAATGGAGATGCACAGATTAATTTCGATACTTATTTTAGTGTAAACAAAATTATTGAAAAGCTAGATGTTCTCAACGCTTCTCAATTTGCATTTTATGCCAATGAGGCTAGATTTAATGGATCTGGACTCCCTAGATTATACGACAACCCTAATTCATTTGGAGAAGGCACTAATTGGCAAGATGAAATTTTTAGAACAGCTTTTACAAGAAATCACGAGTTGTCTATTAAGGGAGGTAATCAAGGCGTAAAATATTCTATTTCTGGTTCTTATTTAAACCAAGAAGGTGTGGTTATTGAAACCGATTTTGAACGTTATAATTTAAGAGCAAATTTGGATTTTAAAGCAAACAACAAATTAACCATAAAGAACTCTTTGACCTTAAGTAGAACAAATTTTAACACAGCTAGAACAGAAACTACTGGAGGTTTAGAAGTGGCAAGTAGTATTATTACTGGAGCGTATCAGTTTAACCCATTACTCCCAGTACTAGACCCAGATGGAAATTTTGTAAAAGGTAACTTTATTGTGCAAGAAGATGGAACTTTTGTTAACGAAGTGAGTAATTCATCAGAACAGATACCAGATTTTGTTAGTCCTGTGGCTTTTCAACGGCTTAATTTAAGTGAAGGTAGAGGAACTAGAGTGTTAGAGAATCTTAATATAAACTGGGACATAGCAAATAAATTAAAGCTAAAGACCACTCTAGGAATCGACTATAATATTAATGAGCAATTTCTTTTTCGCACTAAAGAATTAGATTTTGGCGGTACACCAGGTGCTTTTGCTGCCCAAGCAAAGAATACATCAACAAGTTATTTAGTAGAATCTACGTTAAACTATTCAAATACATTTAATGATAAACATCGATTTAATGCATTATTAGGAACTTCATGGCAAGATTTTATTTTAGAATCATTAACTGCAAACGCATTAGGATTTCCTACAGAAAACTTTGACTTTAATAATCTAGGTCTAGGAGAAAATACTGGAATTAGTTCAAATATTATCGAATCTAGATTAATATCATTTTTTGGACGCCTTAATTATATTTTAAGTGATAAATATATATTTACACTTACAGGACGTTTTGATGGTTCGTCAAAGTTTGGAGATGGCAATAAGTTTGGTTTCTTCCCATCAGGTGCATTTGCTTGGAATATTTCTGAAGAAGATTTTCTTAAAGAGTCTAATCTCTATGCTAAATTGCGTTTAGGGTATGGAATTAATGGTAATGAATCTATCGCTCCTTATTCTTCACAATCCACGTTTAGACCTACTTATCATTCTTTTAATGATAATGAAGTAGTGGGACTACTACCAAGTACTCCTGCTAATAGAGATCTTAAATGGGAAAGCACAGAGCAATTTAATATTGGTTTAGATCTTGGCTTTTTTAATAACCGTTTAGGGTTAACAATTGATGCTTACAGAAAAAACACTAATGACCTATTATTAAATTTACAAGTGCCTTCACAAACAGGCTATTTGCAAAGTGTTGTGAATGCAGGTAGTGTTCAAAATGAAGGAATCGAATTAGCCATTAATGCAGAACTATTAAAGGGCGACCTTAAATGGAATCTAAATGTAACTGGAGCTTACAATAAAAATAAAGTTATAGATTTAGCAGGTTTAGATAATATTCCTTCAGGTTTTGGGATTTTAGGAATTACTAACTGGCAATTGTTAGAAATTGGAGGGGAAATAGGTGCGTTTTACGGCTACGTTTCAGATGGAATTATTCAGTTAGATGACACCCCAGCAACGACACCATTATTCGCAACAGATACTTTTACACCAGGCGAACGAAAGTACAAGGATTTAAATGGAGATGGTGTAATTGATGCGGATAACGATAGAACAGTTATAGGAAATCCAATTCCTGAATACACTTTTGGTTTAAACAATACATTTAAGTGGAATAATTTTGATTTAAACATCTTTTTCCAAGGAGTCTACGGAAACGAAATTGCTAACTTCAACAGGGTAAATCTTGAAAATTTAAACGGACGAGGAAATGTACTTTTAGAAGCATTTTCTAACCGATGGAGACCAAACAACCCAAGTAATACACATGTGAGAGCTTCTAATGGCCCTCGTGTTATTAGGTTTGCAGACAACTATGTAGAAGACGGATCGTATCTTAGGTTAAAATCCCTAACTTTAGGATATTCTATCCCGAGCAAGTTCATATCTAAACTAAAAATTAATAAATTAAGGATTTATGCCTCAGGCACCAATCTATTAACGTTTACTAATTATAATGGCGTTGATCCAGAAGTAAGCTATGGAGGACAAAATAACAACCTAAGTGCTGGTGCTGATTTTGGTGGGTATCCTACTACAAAATCATTTCTCTTTGGCTTAAATGTAAACTTTTAAAAAGCTATAGCTATGAAAACAGTATTAAAATATAACATTTGTTTTGTCGTCTTATTATTGGGTTTGGGCTGTCAAGAAGCTTTAAATGAAGAAGTAAAAACCTTTTTTACAGAAGACACCTTTTATCAAACCGAACAAGATGCTAGACTAGCAATTAATGGAATTTATGGTCACCTTGGAGCAAACTTTGATGGCGCTTTAAATGCCGAAGGTATATACTTTGCCAATTATTGGACAGCAAATGCTTTGTTGTCTGATGAAGGTGAAAGCGATGGTGATTTTGGTAGAGGATATTTTGAATTATCAACAATGACACATACCCCGCAAAGTAATATAGCGTTGCAAATATGGTCTAACCTATATTTAGGAATTAATGCAGCCAATCTAGCTATTGCTAATATTCCTGATATTGATATGAATGCAGATATAAAAGACAATTTATTAGGTGAGGCTTATTTCCTAAGAGGTCTTTTATATTTTGAGCTCGTGCGTTTCTTCGGAGAAGTACCATTACAATTAGTGGCACAAACAGAATTTACAACAGACAGCTACTTACCTAGATCAACTGAAGAAGAGGTCTACAACCAAATTTTATCAGATCTTGTAATTGCCGAAAACAGTTTGCCCACAGAGCAAACAGGAGTAGATAATGGGAGACCCACGTCATGGTCTGCGAAAGCATACACTGCTAAAGCAGCACTTCAACAAGGTGTAAACTTAACACTAGCACAGACCAGACTTGAAGACATTATAAACGGTCCATTTGGTTTGTGGCAAGATTATGCAGATGTTTTCAAAATTGGTAATAATAATGGTAAAGAAGTTCTATTTAGTATAAGTTTTTTAGAAGGAGAAGATTTATTTACTACCCTCTGGGAAGGAGGTCACTTGGTATTTAGAACACTTCCTAATTTGTATGGTGGTAGACCTAATGGGCAAGGTTTTGAAACGCCTACACAAAACTTATTTGATTCTTTCGATGATTTAGATAGAAGAAAAGAAGTTACCTTTTTAAGCGAGGATGTCATAGATGGAGAAACTGTTGATTTTGGAAGACCATATGTTGTAAAGTATTGGGATCAACAAGCAGAACCAGAAGTCAACAACACTAATAACGATCTGCAATTAATACGATTCGCAGACATTTTGTTAATGTATGCAGAAGTTTTAAACGAATTAAATAATGGCTCTAGTACAGATGCGTTAGTGGCCATTAATCGCGTTAGAAGACGTGCTAGATATTCAAATGGTGTAGAAAATAATGTTCTACCAAATCTCACAACAATGGGATATCAAGATTTTAAAGACGCCATTTTAGATGAACGAAGAAAAGAACTTGCTTGGGAAGGTCATCGTTGGTTTGATTTAGTACGTTTTGGAAAATTACAAGAAAAGGTTTCTCTAGCCAAACCAAATGTATCTATTACTACACCTAGGCATAATTTATTGCCGATACCACAAAGAGAAAGAGATTTAAATCCTAGTTTAACTCAAAATCTAGACTATTAATAATATAAAATAATATTTGTATGGGTATTAGTGATATACATTGGAATTTTAGGGCCGCTTTAGCGGCTTTGTTTATTATAACATTCACAAACACAACACTAGCATTTCAGAATATAGCTAAAGAAGCTATTATAAGTACCTCATCATCTTTAGATGGAAATGAAGGAGAAAAAGTAGTAGATGGAATTATAAGATTAGATGGTAAAGGTGAATGGGCTTGTGTAGGTGAACGAAAAGCTTGGGGGGCAAATAAATTGCCTTGGATTCAATTGGACTGGAACAAAGAACGAACTATAAACTCAATTGTACTTTATGATCGTCCTAGTTTGGAGGAGCATACAGCAGGTGGAGTTCTTAAGTTTAGTGACGGGTCAATCATTAGGGTAAATACAATTCCAAATAATGGTGGACCCAAAAAGGTTACTTTCCCATCTAAAACAATAAAATGGGTAAAGTTTGATACAACAGACGGCGAAGGCTTAAACCTAGGGTTATCAGAAATTGAGGTGTTTGTAGCACCTTTAGACACGAATCAACCTATTAACTATGTCAACCCTTTTGTAGAATCTGCCAAGGGGCGCTATTTCTTTTTTACTCCTGCAGCATATCCTATGGGAATGGTAGCTGCGGCACCTGTTACAAGAAATAAAAATCAATATGGGGGTGGCTATAATTACAATTCTACAGAAGTTCTAGGGTTCGAACAAATTCATGGCTGGTGTGTTTCTGGAATACAAGTCATGCCCACTTCTGGAACCATAGACCCTACCGCTGGAGATCAAGCATGGAAATCAGGATTTAGCCATGATGACGAAATTGCTATGCCAGGATATCAGCGTTTATATTTGAATAAACATGATGTCTGGACAGAGTTAACCAGCACTAAACGAGCAACCATCTATCGTTTTAAATATACTAAAAAGAATAAAGCTCAAATTCTTACTAATCTAGGAGGTTATCTAGGTAACTCTACCATGATTAATGCCGATGTAAAAAAAGTTAGCCAAACCGAATTGGAAGGTTCTTTTGATTCTGCAGGACGATTTTGGGGAGGGCCAGAAAAAGTGAAAATTCACTTTGTAATACAGTTTGATAAACCCTTTGAAAGCTTGGATGGCTGGTCTGATAAAAAGAAATTTAAAAATATTTCTTCATTACAAGGAACAGGCACCATGAAACGGCAGGATGCCTTTGTACTTGGTCCAATAATCCAAAGCTATTGGGATGCTCCAACTGCTGGCGTAATGGCTAACTATACAGTACATCCTGGTGATGAAATCCAAATGAAAATTGCCATTTCCTATACCTCAATAGAGAATGCTCGTAAAAATTTGCAAACTGAAGCTAAACATTGGGACTTCGACCGTTACAAAGAGGATTCTTTTAAGGTATGGAAAGAAAAATTAGGAAAAATAGAAGTTAAAGGAGGTACAGAACAACAAAGAATAAAGTTCTATACCGATTTATGGCACGTTTTATTGGGGAGAAGAATATTGAATGATGTAAGTGGAGATTATCCTGATTATACCCAAGGTGAACTCGTAAACACTAGTTTTACTAGAGGTTCTTTAAAAGTAAGAACTGTACCTAAGGATCAAAATGGTAATCCAAAGTTTAACATGTACAGTTTTGATGCGCTTTGGTTAACCCAATGGAACTTAAATGTTATTTGGGGATTGGCATGGCCAGAAATATTAGATGATTTCTCATCATCATTAGTACAATACGCAGATAATGGAGGCTTATTACCGAGAGGTGCTGTTGCTGGTGGCTATTCATATATTATGACAGGGAATCCAGCAACAAATATGCTTGTAAGTACCTACATGAAAGGTTTAATGACTAAAACCAACCCAAAACATGCTTTTGAGGTAATGAAAAGCAACCATATGCCTGGAGGGATGATGAGCATAGATGTGAAAAATCTTGAGTTTTACATCGCTAATGGCTACTGTCCTGGAAATGCAGGAAAAACATTAGAATGGGCTTTTCAAGATTGGTCATTAGCACAAATGGCAAAAAAACTCAAAAATAAAAAAGATTACAATTATTTTTCTAAAAGAACAAAAGGATGGAATAAACTATTTCACCCAGAACAGAAGTTAATTTTACCCAAAGACAAGGAAGGTAATTGGTTGCATACTAATCCTCTTTCTGGACAAGGTTGGGTAGAATCAAACGCTTGGCAAGGAACCTGGTCTGTATCTCATGGTATTGCAGAGTTATCTACATTGATGGGAGGCAATGATACGTTGAGTAAAAAATTAAATTACGCTTTTGAGCAAGCTGCATCTAACGATTTTGTATTTGGATACTCTAATGGTTATGTAAGTTATGCCAATCAACCAGGATGTTCTAATGCACATGTATTCAACCATGTTGAAAAACCCTGGCTATCCCAATATTGGGTACGCAGAGTAAATGAGCAAGCATATGGTGCTATTACCGTAGATCAAGGTTATGGAGGTCATGATGAGGATCAAGGACAAATGAGCGGTATAAGTGCCTTAATGTCTATGGGCTTATTCAGCCTTAAAGGAAATAATTCAGCTACGCCAAAATATGAGCTTACTAGTCCTGTTTTTGATGAAATTATAATCAAGTTAAACCCTACTTATTACGAAGGCAATGAGTTTACCATCAAAACCAAAAACAATTCCCAAGAGAATATATATATCCAAAGTTCTACATGGAATGGTACCCCTTTTAATACATTTTGGTTTACTCACGATGCTTTTCAAAAAGGAGGAGATCTAATTTTGAAACTCGGTCCAGAGCCAAATAAAAATTGGGGCGTAAAACACTAAATAGGAATAGATACCAATGAAAAAAAAGATATTAATATTTTGTTCTTCAGTAGTAATGTTTGTAATAGTAACATCTTGCAAGCCTGAAAAACAGGAAAATTATCTTTTTCAACCTATTTCATCAGAAGTATCAGGAATCGATTTTTCAAATAACCTAAAGTTAGATGACGATCTTAATATTCTCAATTACATCTATTACTACAACGGTGGTGGTGTTTCGGTTGGTGATATTAATAATGATGGATTAGAAGATCTTTTTTTTACAGGAAATCAAGTCTCTAACAAGTTGTATCTTAATTTGGGAGGTCTTAAGTTTAAAGATATCACTCAATACGCTGGTGTACAATCTAAAGGATGGTCAACAGGTGTGACAATGGTAGATATCAATGCAGATGGATGGATGGATATTTATGTCTGTAAGTCCGGATATTCAAATGCAACCTCACGAAAGAATCTGTTGTATATAAATAAAGGTGACGGTACATTCACAGAAATGGCTCAAAACTATGGGCTTGCTGACGATTCTTACTCTACCCAAACCGCCTTTTTTGATTACGACTTCGATGGTGATTTAGATATGTATTTACTTAACCATATGCAGCAAGTTACCGGAATGAATAATCCAGTATCGAAAAAGCTTCAAGGAGAATCTAAAAATACAGACAAATTGTACCGTAATGAAGGGAATAGTGAATCAGGATACCCAATATTCACAAATGTTTCTAAAGACGCTGGTATTACTATTGAAGGGTTTGGACTTGGGCTTGGCATAAGCGACTTAAATCAAGACGGTTATCCCGATATATATGTTTCCAATGATTTTATTTCTAACGATATTATGTATATCAATCAAGGAGATGGAACGTTTAAGGATAAATCTAAAGACTTTTTAAAACACCAAAGTCATAATGGTATGGGTAATGATATTGCCGATATTAACAATGACGGATTTACCGATATTTTGGTTCTAGATATGTTGCCTTCAAAAAATAGGGAACGAAAATTAATGCTCAGCAAACCTAATTATAACCTTTTTGAATATAGCAAAAGTAAAGGGTATCAACCACAGTATATGCGAAATACTTTTCAGCTAAATAATGGAAGTCAAGTCCCTTTTAGTGAAGTAGGACAATTAATGGGTATTAGCAGTACCGATTGGAGTTGGAGTGGTATTATGGCTGATTATGATCAGGATGGAAAAAAAGATTTATTCATTACAAACGGATATCTAAAAGATATGACCGATTTGGATTTTATCGTTTATAGAAGAAAACAATTTAAGTTTAGAACTAAAGAAGAAGCCGATAGTCTGTATTTAGTTAGTGTCAACAAACTACCCGAAGTACCACAGCAAAATTATTTTTATAAAAATAATGGTGATTTAAAATTTGAAGACACTTCTCTCAAATGGACACCTTCTTCGCCTGGATTTTCAAATGGCGCTGTGTATGCCGATTTAGATAACGATGGCGATTTAGATATTGTCACCAATAACATCAATGAAAAATCAACACTTTTAAAAAATACTTCTACAGAAACATCAAATGGTAAAAAACACTTTCTACGACTTGATTTTGAAGGAAACACAGCTAATCCTGATGGGATAGGTGCTAAAGTTTGGGTCTATAATAACCAAAAAGTTCAGTTTGCCGAAAATTACACAACCAGAGGATTTCAATCCAGTATCTCAAGTAATATATATTTTGCGTTTGATAGTATTAAAAAGATAGACAGTTTAAAGGTAGTTTGGTCAGATAGAAAAACCAAATTATATATTAATCTTTCTGTTGATACAACAGTAAGTCTTAACTATTTTGATGCTATTGATCCAGACCATGAGCGTCCCAATAATGAAGATGAAAAGCTCTTTAAGCAAGTTAACAATGTTATTTCGTTTCAACAGCAAGAAGTCCCATTTTCAGATTTTGATATAGAACCGCTCATTCCTCATAAATTTTCGAACAATGGCCCATCTATAGCAGTCGCCGATATCAATGGTGATGGATTAGATGATGTTTTTATAGGAGGTTCACACATGTATTCAGGTAAGTTGTTTCTACAATCTTTAAATGGAGATTTTAAGAGTACAGAACTTTCTACTAATGATGTTGAAAAAGAAGATATGGGCGCTTTATTTTTTGATGCTGATAACGATGGTGATAATGATCTTTATGTGGTAAGTGGTGGATCAGAGATTTCATTGATGAAGTCAGGCTATTATCAGGATAGATTATATAAAAACGATGGTAAAGGCAACTTTGTAGTGGATACTTTGGCTTTACCTATGATAAATACTAGTGGTAGCTGTGTAATAGCTTCAGATTATGATAAAGATGGCGATTTAGATCTTTTTGTAGGCGGTATGGTCATTCGTGAAAGTTACGGTATTTCACCAAAAAGCTACTTATTGGAAAACAATAATGGAAAATTTACAGACGTCGCCAAATCCAAGTTAGGTAAAAATAAATTAGGAATGGTTTCTGGAGGACTTTGGACTGATGTTAATAATGATGGATGGATGGATTTAATCGTAGTAGGAAAATGGATGCCTGTTACCATCTATATGAACCAAAAAGGTGTTTTTTCAAAAGAGTCTTTATCCAATTCTTCAGGTTGGTGGAATAGCATTAATGGCGGCGATTTTGATAATGATGGTGATATAGACTATATCCTAGGGAATATTGGATTAAACAGCCCTTATTATGCATCCATTGATTATCCAATGCAGTTATTTCTAGGCGATTTTGATAAAGACAATCGTACAGACCCAATAATCACTCAATATTATTTGGAAGCTGATGGCACAATGCAATCATATCCTTTTGTGTCTCGAGACCTATTGGCAGATCATATGATTTTCACTAAAACTAAATTTAAAAATTATCGCGCGTACGCTAATGCAAAAATAGAAGACCTCTTATCGGATACTATGGAAAAGAATTCCATAACACTTCAAACCAACTATCTGGAAAGTGCTTACCTAGAAAATTTGGGGAACGGAGAATTAAAATTAAAAGCATTACCTAGAGAGGCGCAATGGGCACCAATTATGGGTAGTACGGTTTCTGATATTGATTTAGATGGAAACCTAGACGTAATCCTAGTTGGAAACTTTTATCCCAATGAAGTTGGTTACGGTCAAAATGATGCTTCCTTAGGTTTGGTTTTAAAGGGTGATGGCCAAGGTCATTTTATACCATTAAGCTCAAAGGATTCTGATTTTTTTGTGAGTGGAGATGCTAGAGCTTTGGTTAGAATAAGATCCTCAACAGGAGAATTATATGCTGCCTCTGTTAACAACGGTAGTCTCAAAGTCTTTAAAAAAAATCATTCCACGGATAATGAAATTATAGCTGACTCTAAAAACCAATCAATCACGGTAATACTAGAAAATGGGAAGCAACGAAAAACGGAATTTTATCTTGGTGAAGGATATCTTTCACAATCATCTAAGAGTTTACAATTACCTATAACTGCTAAAGTAAAGCCCCTAAATTAAAAAACAAAATATGATTACTAATATTAATAATAAAAGATATTATTTAGGAATTGATATAGGAGGAACCCATTTTGCTACTGGAATAGTAGATACTAAAGAAACGTGTTTATTGGAAGAAACTTTAGAAAGACATCCCGTAAATAGTAAAATGTCTGCCCAAAACATATTGAATCAACTGTTATTATCCATAACAGAATGTGTCGCTAAATTCCATAAACCAGTATATGGATTAGGCGTTTCCATACCAGGACCTTTTGATTACGATAATGGAATTTCGCAGATTTATGGTCTCAATAAATACGACAGTCTTTTTGGTGTAAACATCAAGCTGTTTTTACAATCAAACCTTAAAGGAATTTTAGTAAACCCAGATGAAATATCCTTTTTTAATGATGCAGATAGTTTTGTTTTAGGAGAAACCTATAACAATGATTTTATGAATCATAAGGTAATAGGAGTTACACTAGGTACCGGAATTGGTTCTGGTTTTACCAGAAACGGTAAAGTTGTCACAGATGATCCTAATATCCCAAATCAAGGCAATGTTTACAATTTACCTTTCAAAAATAAAAAAGTAGAAGATTGGATATCTACCAAGTGGTTTTTAGATGCCTATTCTGAAGTTTTTAATAAATCCATAAGTAACGTAAAAGAAATTGCAGAAAAAGCAAGTGCATCGCAAGAGGCAAATAAAATTTTTGAAAGCTATGGCCAACATTTGGGTGAAATACTATGTGTTATCGCAAAAAAATTCAACCCGGATGCTATCATTATAGGCGGAAGTATTGCTAAAAGTTATTTTTTATTTAAAGATAATTTTGAAAAATGCTTTTCTAATACACCCAAGATTCATATCACAAAAGGTACAGCCAAAGCTGCTATTTTAGGTGCCGTAATTCATTTAACCAAAAACCAAAATACATTGAGTGCAAAAAGAAAGACAGAGCAGTATATTATGCCTCTACACACAAAAGACATTCAAGCAAATAACAGTTATGAAGTATATCCTGCTTTCGAGGTATCTAAAGGAGTAATTCACACTGGAATAGATAGTTTAGTTGATGAATTCCCAAATGAAGGATGTGTAATCATAGATGGTTATTTAGGAGCGTACTGGGATGATTTAATTAAAAAAATCACTCAACAATTAAATGAAAATAATGTAACCCACATAATTTATTCAACAACATCAGCCTACAAAAGTTCGGAGGACATTGAAACAATGGTTACACCTTTTTTAGGAGGTGATGACCCTGTGTTTGGAAAAATATTTACAGGTGAATTAAACGATTTCTTTGATTTAGAAAAGTTAAACGAAATACAAACAGAAAATGGAGTCTTAAACATACTTTACGGTCCAGGTGCTGCTTTGAGCGGTTGGGATGGTAAAATCGTTTATATGGATATGCCTAAAAATGAAATTCAATTTTGTGCAAGAGCGCATCAGTTACTGAATTTAGGAAACATCTTTGTAAAAGATAAGAAACAGCAATATAAACGAATGTATTTTATTGACTGGCCAGCCTTAAACAAGCACAAACAAGCATTACTTAACCAGATTGATTATATTGTTGATGGCCAATTTGGAAGCTCATTTTCTTGGGCTTCAGGAGAGACGTTTAGAAACGGGTTACAAGAAGTTTCATCAAATGCCTTTAGAGTAAGACCTTGGTTTGAACCTGGGATTTGGGGAGGAAATTGGATGAAAAACAAAATAAAAGGGCTTCCACAAGATGTCCCAAATTATGCTTGGTCTTTTGAGCTCATCGTTCCTGAAAATGGAATTGTATTATCTAAAAATGGTAACTTATTAGAAGTCTCTTTTGATTTTTTAATGTTCCAAGATAATAAAGCTATTTTAGGAGCCGCCTCCGATACCTTTGGAACAGAATTCCCAATACGTTTTGACTATTTAGATACCATAAATGGACAAAACCTATCTCTACAATGCCACCCTACGCTTGGTTATATTAGAGATAACTTTGGGGAAACTTTTACCCAGGATGAAACCTATTATATTCTAGATGCAGACCCTGGTGCTGAAGTATATCTTGGTTTTAATGAAGGTGTAAAAAAAGAAGACTTTCGTAAAGCATTAGAAAAAAGTAATTCAGAGGCAAAACCAATGGCTGTTGAAGATTATATACAAATTCACTCTGCCAAAAAGCATGACCTTTTTCTTATACCCAACGGGACTATTCACTGCTCGGGAACAGGAAACCTCGTCCTTGAAATTAGTAGCACCCCATATATTTTTACTTTTAAGATGTATGATTGGATGCGCATGGATTTAGATGGCAAACCAAGACCGCTTAATATAGAAAGAGGAGTTGCTAACTTAAATATGGATTGCCAAGGCGACACAGTGGTTAGTGATTATATTTCTAAACAGGAAGTGATTAATACTGGAGAAAATTGGAAAATCGTGAAGTTAAGTACACACCCAAAACATTTTTACGAAGTACACAGGTTTGAGTTTGATAACGAAATATCGGTACAAATGAATAATCAGTGTCATATTCTAAATTTAGTGGAAGGCACTAAAGTTAAAGTTGTAACTAACAATCGAACAATGGAAATTCACTATGCTGAAACATTCGTAATTCCTGCAGCGGTTAGTGAGTACAAAATCCTTAACCTAGGTAGTCAAGAGGCTAAAATTATACAGTCTAATGTTAAATCTGAATTCTGTGATACCAGATTCTAAAATATATTATTATGGACAAACAAACAAAAAAAACTTTATTTAAAATGGCCGCTATTGGGGCATTGGGTGGTTTTTTATTTGGTTACGATACAGCAGTAATTTCTGGAGCTATCGGTTTTATGGAAACTAAATTTTCATTGACACCATCTTTAAAAGGGTGGGCAGTTTCGAGTGCTATTGTAGGCTGTATATTTGGAGCACTTGTAGCTGGTTATATTGCCGATAAAATTGGCAGAAAGAAAGCACTCATCATTACTGCCATATTATTTGCTATTTCGGCAATTGGTTGTCTAATTGCTCCTGATTTTACTTTTTTAGTAATAGCAAGAATTATTGGAGGCGTTGGAGTTGGAGGCGCTTCAATGCTTTCACCTCTATATATTTCTGAAATGGCTCCAGCCGATAAAAGAGGAGCTTTAGTGTCATTGTACCAATTGGGTATAGTTCTTGGAATTACTATTGTTTACTTCTGTAATTATTTGGTTGCTCAAGCTGGTGATGAATTATGGGGTATTGAATATGGTTGGCGTTATATGTTAGGATCCGAGACACTACCCGCATTCATTTTTATGATAGCTTTATTTTTTGTTCCTGAAAGCCCACGTTGGCTTGCCAAAAAAGGTAAAGATTCTGCTTCTTTAGAAATTCTAGAGCAAATAAATACAAAAGAAAAAGCTCTAGAAATCCATAATGAAATAAAAAAAGCTCTAGGACAAGAAAAAGGGAGAATAGGTGATTTATTTAAAAAAGGATACAGAACAGCTATTATAGTTGGGGTTGTACTAGCGTTGTTTTCACAAATCACAGGTATCAATGCCATAATGTATTATGCCCCTGAAATATTAAAATCAGCAGGCTTTGGAGTAGATTCAGCATTGATACAAACCGTATTGATAGGAGCCATCAATGCCATATTCACGTTTGTGGCCATAAAATATATTGATAAAGCTGGGAGAAAGAAGCTTTTGTTATGGGGAGTCTCAGGAATGATAATCTGCTTATTTGCTATTGGAATGCTATATCAGTTCAATTCTCTTACAGGACCGTGGCTTCTTATTTTTATTTTAGGTTTTGTAGCGTGTTTCGCGTCCTCTTTGGGTCCTATCCCATGGGTGATGATATCAGAAATATTCCCAACAAAAACAAGAGGGATTGCTATGTCACTATGTGTTATGGTACTTTGGATTGGAGCGATGCTAATTTCTCAATTTACACCTGTTTTATTAAATGACTTAGGACCGTCTTATACCTTTTGGCTATTTATGATAAATGCTATTTTTCTTTTGGTGTTTACTTATAAAATTATTCCTGAAACCAAAGGAAAGACTCTAGAAGAAATAGAAATGAGTTGGAAAAAATAAAATTATTGTTCAAATGAAAGTTTTTTTTAAAGTGATATGGGTGGTTTTTCTTTTTGTTCCAAGTATACTTTTGGGGCAAATAGAGTTACCTCCTATTTTTTCTTCTAATATGATTTTGCCAAGGAACAAAATTATACCAATATCTGGTAAGGCTTCGCCCAAAACCACTCTCATTATTTCTATAGGAAAACAACAATATACTATTGAGAGCAATAAAGTTGGTGAATGGCGTGTAAAAATTGACCCAATCAAGGCAGGAGGTCCTTATACACTTTTAATTACAGGTGAAAATGACGAAAAGTTGGAATTGGATAATATTTTAGTGGGTGATTTGTGGCTATGTGCTGGTCAGTCTAACATGCAATACACACTTAATATGTTGGGTTATGAAGAAACGCCAGATGATAATTATAACGCCAGTAACCTTCGCTTATGTTCTGTATGGGTAGATACAGATTACCTACCAAGAAATGAAGTGTCTAATGCCATTTGGCAAGAAATCTCTAAAGAAACTGCTAGAAATTTCAGTGCTTTAGGGTATTTTTTTGGTAAATACTTATCAGATGAGCAAGATGTTCCTATAGGCCTTATTAGTAGTAACTTGGGAGCCACAGCTATTGAAACCTGGATGAGTATGGATGCCTTAAAAATATTTCCACAGTTTAATGAAGTTGTTCAAAAGATTACTACAATTAATAAGAGCTACGAAGAATTAGATGCTGGGTTAAAAGTATTCAGAAAAAAATGGGACAAAAAACATTATCTCAAAGGCCCAGGAATTGAAGAAGAATGGCACAAAGCGGATTATGATTACTCAAACTGGAAGGAATGCACCTTGCCTGCTTTTTGGGATGATTTTGGATATGCATCCCACGACGGAAGTATGTGGTTTAAAAGAACATTCAATCTGGATCCAGCCCAATTGGATCAGGATTTAAAAATAGTTCTTAATCAAATAGATGATTATGATATTGCATGGGTAAATGGCGTGAAAATTGGTGAATCTTTTGGGAAAAGTAATTTTCGGAATTATACCGTTTCAAAAGAAATTCTTCGTCAGAAGAATAATATTTTAACTGTTAGGGTTTTTGATATAGGAGGAAAAGGAGGTATTTATACCAATCCTTTTTGGGGTAATCCTTTACTTAATGGTACTTGGAAATATAAAAAAGGCGTAAGTATTGACCCTAAAAAATTTCCAAAACCAGTAGTTTCTAATGGCAGTCCGTTTTCGCACCCTATGCTACTCTACAATGCTAGTATTGCACCTCTTCATAAAATACCAATTACTGGAGTGCTTTGGTATCAAGGGGAAGCCAATGAAACAAGAGCCGTAGAATACGGTGCTTTATTAAAGGCTCTGATTCAAGATTGGCGAGAAAAGTGGAACAGTTCAAAAATGCCGTTTTTTATTGTGCAATTAGCAAATTATAAACAAGAAGACGAACAACCTAAAGATAGTAAATGGGCAGAGTTACGCGAATCTCAAATGAAAGTCACTCAACTAGAAAATGTTGATATGGTAACAGCTATAGACATTGGTAGTGCAAATGACATTCACCCCTATAACAAAAAAGAAGTAGGTAGGCGTTTGTCTTTATTGGCCAAACATTATGTTTATAAAGGGGAGTTGACAAAAGGACCAAGTTATAAAAGCAGTATTAAATCTGGAAAGCGTATTACTATCGAATTTGAAACCTATGGAAGTGAATTAAAAAGTTTAGATAAGTACGGTTATTTAAGAGGTTTTGCAATTGCTGGAAGTGATGGGATTTTTAAGTGGGCAAAAGCCAGAATTATTGCAAAAAACAAAATAAAAGTATATCACAAGGATATCCAAAATCCCGAATATGTCCGTTATGCATGGTCAGATAATCCCGGAAAATTAGATTTAGTCAACACAGAAGGGCTTCCCGCTTTTCCGTTTAGAACTGATGATTTTGAACTTAGTACTACAAAAAATAAATATAGTTATGACCCATACGCGTTTTAAAAATATAATTGGCAACTATTTTCAAAGAAAAAACAAGGTGCTTTTTAAAAATGTTCTTTTACTACTTTTTTATGCAAGTTTTTTCAATTGTCAAAATACAACTCAAAAAAAAGAAGCTCCTACAGTTGAAAAAACGCTCAAGTTTACGGCAGAAGCTGCACCAGAATGGACGGCTTTAATGGAACGCACTTCAGGTTGGTTTGCTGCGGATGGTATCTTCTCTATACCACTAGATGGCAGAGAAGAACAAGGTGTTAAAGATAAAAAAACACTATTTATTTTTAGTGACACCTATGTTGGTGAAGTTATAGATAATGTGCCACAACCAGGAAACATTATGGTTAACAATACTACAGCTTGGATGAACGATAATGAACCTTTAAAATCTGCCATTACGTTTGAATATAATACAGACAAATCTGGTAAACCTTCCTCTTATTTTATGCCTACCAATAGTAATGCAAAACTCAATGAATATTTTTGGTTAGGAGATGGTTTTATCAATCACGAAAAAAATAATGCCCTTTATCTATTTGCCTATCACGTACATAAAACGGGACCTAATGTCTTTGATTTTGAGCAAACCGATGTAGCGCTTTTAAAGGCGGAAAACCCAACCAAAGAAGGCATTAAAAACTATTCGCAGATAGCAACCGGTTTAGGGTTTGTCCACCCTACTGAAGGACGTGTATATTTTGGAAGCGGAATTTTTGTAAATACCAAAGCTGCTAGTGCACCAAATCCTGATGGGTATGTGTATATCTATGGTATTATGGAACGTCAAAAATCGTTGATTGCTGGAAGGGTGCTTCCTAAAGATATCGAAAATTTTGATAAATGGCGTTTTTGGGATGGACAAAATTGGGTGAAGGATAAGGAAAACGTAGCCATTATTACGAATTCAGTTTCTAACGAACTTAGCATTAGCCCAACCGAAGATGGAAGATATTTACTTACTTTTACCGTACTCGGACTATCTGAAAAAATTGGAATACGCATTGGTGAAAGCCCTTTTGGTCCATTTGGAGATATCAATGAAGTCTATATCTGTCCAGAATACAAAGAAAAAGGACTTTTTCCTTACAATGCCAAGGCGCATTACCATTTATCTAAACCAGGTGAGTTATTGATTAGTTATAACACGATTACATTGAATTTTTGGGAAGATATCAAAAAAGACGCTTCTATATATCATCCTAGATTTATTAGAGTAAAATACGAATAGTAAAGAAACATTATATGAAATCATTTAATCACAAATCATTTTTTCTAAAAAAAATTAAACCATATCTTTTTTTTTTCGCTTTGTTTTTTGTCGTATCTACAATTACAAGTTGTCAAGGCAAAAAGAAGGGAAAAGAAGGTAGTCAAGAAGAAATCAAAAAGGAACTAGATTTTGCAGTAGTATCAAATCAATGGAATCAACTTTTTATAAAAAAGGAAGGATGGTTTGGTGGTGACGGCATATTTGGCATTCCTATGGATGGCAAAGAATTTGTTCCTGCCACAGATAGCACTATTACCTTGTTTACCTTTGGAGATACTATGATTGGTCATCATAATGGAGACACGCTTTTAAAAAAAGATTTTAAAATGATTAATAATTCAGTTGGTGTCTTAAAAGGTAGGCATCCAATTGTAAAAAAGATAAAATTCCATTGGATAAAAGATGAAAATGGAGAGGCTATGGAGCTTTTTAAACCCAATACACCTAACTCAAAACCTAAAGATTATTATTGGCTTGGAGATGGTTTTGTTAATGCAGAGGGTGATGATAACTTGTATATTTTTGCTTATCCTGTACAAGAGAAGGACACTACAGGTATTGGTGGATTTAATTTTCAACAGATAGGTGTAAACCTTTTAATGATACCAAAAGGGAGCAAACCGCCCTATTTGAATCACAAACAATTAGAAACACCATTTTTTAATGCAGAAACACAAACCTCATTCGGCAGTGCAATATTTGTGAACACAAAAACAGCAGGAGCACCTCATCCTGATGGTTACATTTATAGCTATGCTGTTTCCAACCAAAAAGAGTTAAAAGGGCTGTTGGTTGCTAGAGTTTCATCAGAAGATTTCATCACATTTGATAAATGGCGTTTCTGGAATGGAAGTAACTGGGTAGAAGACATGAAAAACGCAACTTATATAGCAGATGACGTTTCTAATGAGATGAGTGTATCACCATTATCCAATGGGAAAATAATACTTACATATCAAGATAAGACGATGAGCTCTGATGTAGTTGTCCAAATAGGTGAATCACTCGTTGGCCCGTTTAATGAAAAACAGCTTGTTTATCAAACGTCAGAATTTAAGAGGCATAAAGACTATTTTACCTATAATGCAAAAGCCTATCCTCATCTATCATCACCTAACACCTTGTTAATTAGTTATAATGTGAATTCATTTAACTTTTGGACTGATATTTTGAATCATCCAAATTTATATCGCCCACGGTTTTTAGAATGGGTAATAAAAGAATAATGTATATGAAATAAAAAGAAAGTGATGAGATATAGAATTTATGGTTTTTTAGTGTGTGTGTTATTTTTGTTCAGCTGTAGTACAGATGATTCTGTTAATGCAAGCAATGGTTCTAATGATACAACTACAAATACGCCTACAAATAGTTTATCTATTTCTAGAGATAATGAATTTATAAATTTATTTACACGTTATGGTGATGGTTGGACTGGAGGAGATGCTGCGTATTCTATTCTCCTTCCTGATGGCAGAACCTTATGGCTTTTTGGAGACACCTTTTTAGGAACAGTTAATCCAGACAGGGTAAGACCGCCTGGTTGGCAATTTGCGCGTAATACCTTTGTGGTTCAAGATGGAGAAGATCTTACAACTTTAGTTAAACCAAATGGTTCTAATTTTGTATCGCCAGACGAACCAGGTTGGTGGTATTGGCCTACAGATGGCACTATTTATAATGATACTCTGCAAGTTATACTACCGGCTTTTAGATCTACTGGAGGAGGCTCGTTTGGCTTTGAATATGCAGCAATTGATCTTGCCTTATTCAAACTACCTGAAATTGAACTCATCTCTAAAGAGCGACTATTTACAGAACCTAATATTGCTTTTGGCTCTTGCGTTGTGGAAGATTCAGATTATATTTATATTTATGGAGCAGAGAGAACTCAACCACTTGGGAAACAATCCAATATCGCGAGAGCAGCTAATGGTGACTTAAGAAATGTGTGGGAGTACTTTAATGGAACTGAATGGGTTCCTGATATTTCTAAAGCTCAAGGAATTGTTAGTGATGTTTCAGAGCAGTTTGCTGTATTTAAAGAAGATGATATGTATTATATGGTAACCCATGATTTTATTTTTGGCTGTGAAATTTATCTTTGGGAATCCCCAAATCCAGAAGGTCCTTGGGATAATCAACGCACTATTTACTGTACGCCTGAAACTGTTGCAAATATCTTTACATACAATTCTTTTGTGCATCCTCAATTTAGTGAAAATGGCGATTTATTGATATCGTATAATACAAATAGTTTTAATTTTTCTGATATATTGTCAAATGCAGATAATTATAGACCCTATTTTATTCGTGTAAGTAATTGGAAATAAATTTAAAGAGGACTTGCAACAATGGGGCTGTTATTGGATGATAGGCATGCCGCCTTTAATAGATTTTCAACTGGTATACATTCTGGTTATTTATGGTAAGCGCTATCATTTTATTAATCTTTACTTATAAATTGATTCCAGAAACAAAAGGAAAAACATTAGAAGAAACAGAACAAACCTGGAAAAATAATGAAATCAAAAATCACACTTTTATTAACGGTCATTTTACTAGTTGCTTGCCAGAATAAGCCTAATAAAAAAAAGGAAGCTAAAGAAACCCTTATAAATAAGGAGATTTTAGCCTCTTTAGGTACGAAGCATAAAAATAAATTTGCTAAAGGCATAGCGCTTTCAAATAAAGAGATTGCTGAAAATCCAACCAATGTTGACGCCTATGTTGGACTCGCAGAAACCTATATTATTCTGCATGCATTTGGTTACCTATCTAATGCCCAAACCATGCCTCATGTAAATGAAGCATATCAAAAAGCAAGTCAATTAAACCCAACTAACGCCGGCGTATTAAAAATTGCTGGCTTAATAAGTTTCTTAAATAGAGATTGGAAGAACACCGAAGAATTATTTGTAAAATCTATTGAAGCAAACCCGGAAGATATAGGTGTGCGCCATTGGTACACGCTTTATTTAATGGCAATGAATCGAATAGATGAAGGTGTTGCTCAGTCTGATATTGTTGTGTCTATGGATAAAAATAACGACTATTTAATTGCAAGAAGTTCTATCTACTATTTTCTACAGCAATTTGAAAAAATGAAACCATTAATGTTTAAAGATATTGAGGCTAACCCCGAAACACCTTGGGCTTATGATTGGTTAGGAATGGCATATAATGGATTAAACGAACATGATGATGCTATAAAAACATACATCAAGGGCTTTGAGTTATCTGATGGAACTGTCGAAGTGGGGGGTGGTTTAGGACATGCCTTAGCGCAGGCAGGAGAAATAGAATTAGCAAAAAAAATGACAGATTATTATACCAAGGCTGCTAAAGATCGTTATTTACCCCCTTGTCAACGCTCATTTATTCACCTAGGTTTAGGTGAAAATGAAGTAGCTCTTAAATTATTAGAGCAAGCTTATGAAGAAAAATCTTGGTTCCTTATTTTTATGCAAATAGAACATTGGTATGACCCAATTAGAAAGGATAAAAGATTTGTAGAGATTATGAGCAAAATGAATTTTCCAGAATAATTAGATATTACTAAACCTATTTTAATTAAAAACCTCGAAGCACAAAATTTAGCTTCGAGGTTTTATGTTTCTATTTCTGTCTGGTTGAGCAGACTCGATATAATAACTAAACTTATTCATACTTCACCTTAATAAAGGTTTTGTCGCATCTGTAATATTTGAGTCTATTTTTAGGTAATAACAAGAACTGAACTTACTTA